>OJFV01000019.1_pt1 | contig 181860 bp, 158 predicted proteins | sample 1594391 | NCBI WGS metagenome assembly OJFV01 (sample SAMN05416856, study PRJEB24817) | seawater metagenome | isolation source: Sea water | place: Canada:Atlantic | collected 2013-11 | reverse complement strand
GTGTCTGCGCCAATTGCGTCAAGCAAAGCATCAATATCATCAGGGTCTGAGACTTCCTGATTCATATCTTCAGCACTTTCTTTATTTGCTTCCGCTTCATCTACTGCAGGTGTGTCTGCGCCAATTGCATCAAGTAAGGCATCAATATCATCAGGGTCTGAAACTTCTGCGCTTTCATCCTCGACTTCTTCATTCGCAGCATCAAGTAAAGCGTCAATATCATCCGGATCATTTATAACTGCAGCACTATCTTCATCATCATCACCAGCTAATAAACTATCTAACGCATCTTGATCAAGTTCCCCACCTTCAAGCACGTCATTAGAGTCTTCAGTTTCTTCAAGTTCAGTGTCTAAACCTTCAAGTAACGAATCTAAATCACCTTGGTCTAACTGACCACCTTCAAGAACATCATCAGTTTCATCGTCATCTAATGAAATTACTTCGGTATCATCATCCAATGAAATATCTTCAAGATCTTCTAAATCGTCATCTAGCTGAATAATGTCATCATCAGCAGAGCTTACATCGTCAGAAAACAGATCATCAAGTTCTTCATCCGTTTCAGATAAATCAATAGATAGTTCATCATCTAGCGATAGTTCGTCATCTAGCGATAATTCGTCATCTAGAGATAACTCATCATCTAGAGATAATTCGTCATCTAGTGATAATTCGTCATCTAGTGATAGTTCGTCGTCTAGTGATAGTTCGTCGTCGGTCTTTGCTAATGCTTTATCTTCAACTGCAGCTGTTTGTTTTTTAGCTTTCGGCTCGTCTTTAACCACAACTTCTTTGCTTGTTCTACGTCTTAAAATCACCGCAAATAGAGACAGTATTAGTGCCGCAGGTAATGTTGCCATAAGCACAATAAACCATGTGCTTGACATCAGGCTTTGCCCTTCAAGTTCAGCCTTTTGTTTTTCGAGTAAAAGTGATTGTTCTCTTGCTTCAGCTTTTGCTAGTAGTTCTTGTTGCAGTGCGATCATATCGTCCATCTGCACTTTAATTTCTTTACTTTTTGCCACTTCACCTTGCATTACATCAAGTTGGTCATTAAAACTTGTTAGGCGCTGACGTAATGCTTCATTTTCTTTTAATAAACTTTGTAGCCCGTCAATAGAGTCTAAAACATCATTTTGAATCGTAGTAAGTCTTTGCTGCTGCGTAGTGTCAATGGCTTGAAGTTGCACATTAATTTCTGATTTTGCCGCTTCTAAATCTTTTTTCTTAACCGACATTTCTTCCGGTGGCTTTGCTTTTTTTGCAACTACTTTTACCACTTTCTTTTGCCACGCTTGATCATCACTGCGTGACTTTTTCTGGGCATTGGCAATATTTATCGCTCGCATTTCATCAATCGATGGAATTTTTAGATATTGCCCATTGATCATATGATTGAGGTTATTATCTTTGAACGAGCCTGAATTTTTCTCATATAAGGCCTGCATTACCTGATAAACAGATAAACGGGGGTCAGGGCGAACCTTTAAGGCAATATTCCAGAGGGTATCTTTTGGCTTAATTGGGCCGTAGCGATCATAAGGGAATGCATCAGAGGCTTTAGGGCCACGAATTCTAATACCGCCTTCCTCTGCGGAAATAGGCATACTAAAACAGCTAATGCTAATAATAAGTGCCTGCCATAGGCACAGACGTAACAATCTTTGCATTAAGGTTTCCTATTTATAATTATATTTCGCCAATACATTGACGGGACCAAGTCAGGGGATTGTAAAGCAAAGATTATTCCAATTGTGGAGTTCTTGTTTTACAGCACTTGGTAAATTTTTTTTACGTTCGACTATATTATCAAGTTAGCGCGGTAATACTCATCTTATCGTTAATTTAATGAAAGTAAAATTAATCACTATCACCATAATTGAGATAAAAAAAAACCTGTCGTTTATTATAACGACAGGTTTCTAGTTTTCTTTAATAAATCTGTTACTTAGATTAATTAATTTGTGCTTAATATTCCGATAAATGATCTTTAATCAATAACTCAGCAATTTGAATACTGTTCGTTGCTGCGCCTTTTCGCACATTATCAGCAACAATCCACATATTAATACCACTGTTATGACTAATATCTTCTCGAATTCGCCCAACAAATGTCTCGTCTTTACCACTGGCGTCGCCAATTTGTGTTGGAAAGTCTTCATCATTATGACAAACTACAATACCTGGCGCTTCACTCAACAAGTTTTTCACTTCTTCGGCAGAAATTGGCGAGTTAGTTTCAATATGTAGTGATTCACCATGGCCAAAAAATACCGGTACACGTACAGCGGTAGGGTTAACTAAGACATTGTCATCACCCAATATTTTTTGAGTTTCCCACACCATTTTCATTTCTTCTTTGGTATAACCATTCTCTAGAAATACATCAATTTGCGGAATAACATTAAACGCTATCTGGCGTGGAAAATTCTTTGACTCAACAGGCTTGCCACTTAATAAGGCAGCTGTTTGTTTAGCCAATTCATCCATCGCATCTTTGCCACCACCAGAAACTGATTGATAAGTACTTACGTTAACACGTGAAATGCCAACGGCATCATAAATAGGCTTTAACGCTACCATCATCTGAATAGTTGAACAGTTCGGGTTGGCAATAATATTACGATTACGATATTCAGCTAGTGCATGAGGATTAACTTCTGGCACAACTAGTGGAATATCAGCGTCGTATCGAAACTCTGAGGTATTATCGATAACAATACAGCCAGCATCTGCTGCAATAGGCGCAAATTGTGCAGAAATATTGCCGCCAGCAGAAAAGAAACCAATTTGAGCTAGGCTCCAATCGAAATTATCTGCGTCTAATACTTCAACACTTTCGCCATTAAATTCAATAAACTCTCCGGCAGAGCGAGCGCTCGCCAATGGGTAAAGTTTATTAATAGGAAAATCGCGTTCTTCAAGTATTTCAATAATGGTTTTGCCAACTAATCCTGTTGCACCCAGTACGCAAATATCAAATTTCTGTGCCATGTTCCTCTCTCTTTTATCTAAGTTTTTTATTAAAGCCAAGCTGATGTATCACATCTAAGCTCGACACATTATTCAAGCCAACCGATATTGACGAAAACTCCCGGCGAGTCGGGTAGGTTTTACGAATATGGTCAAATCCTTGAATGTTAATTTGTTGACGAAAAATAGCATCATCACGTCTGACATCGTATACCATTTTCACCATCTGGTTTAGCAGTATTTCATCAAACTCTTGCTTTATTTCAACAGAGTCAATCTGTGGTGTCGGCAAAAAGTCACTTAAGTGTTTATTCGGTGAAATATTCAGCTGTTGACATAATGCCCGATACAACATTTCTGTGCCACGAGCTTTTCCTTCTAAGCTATAACCGGCAATGTGTGCAGTGGTTATTTCACAATATTCAATTAACGGCGTTAATATATTCGGTTCAGCTTCCCACACATCTAGAACTAACTTCAATGGGTGCCCTGCTTGCTTCATTTTAAGTAATGCTTGGTTATCAATAACTTCACCGCGACAGGCATTAATAAGAATTTGGCTTTCATTTAACTGTGACAAGCGTTCTGCATCTAATAAATGATAAGTTGGGTGCTCACCTTCGCGAGTTAATGGCACATGCAGTGAAATAACGTCGCAGCTTAGCGCTTGTTCAAGCGTTACAAAGCTTCGCCCATCAGATGAACTTTCAGCGAGTATAGGATCACATAAAACATGGGCAATATTTAATGCCCTCAACTTTTCACTTAATCTCGAGCCAGTATTACCTGCGCCAATAATGCCCACAGTTAAGCCTGACAGACTAAGTAAATAACGTTCAGCTAAAACAACCATTGCACTCAATACATATTCAGCTACTGATATCGCATTGCAACCTGGCGCTGAGTTAAAATTAATATTTCGATGTGCTAAATAGCTTTGATCAATATGGTCAACGCCAATAGTCGCGGTACCTACAAAACTTAATTGGGTATTCTCATTCAACAAAGCTTCATTTACTTTAGTAATTGAGCGCACTAGTAATACATCAGCGTCGCTGACATCATTTGCAGATAAAGAACGACCAGAGAAAGGCGTTAATATGCCTAAGTCAGCAAAAAACTCTGCTGCAAACGGCATATTTTCATCATAAAATATATTCATCATAAACTTCCAAGTATCGTTTATAGTGCTATTTCTAACATTAAATTAATACGCTAAAACTAGCGTGTTACTGTCAATTTTTTAGCATAACTTTCTTTTTCGATATTTGTCACTTCCACCGTAATAGCTGCGTTTTCAATACCTAAACGTTCAAGTTGATTACTAACGCTTTCAGAAAGATTTTTACGTTGCGCCAAATCACGACCTGACAATATTTTTAAGTTTACATGCACAAAGGCTTGCTCTGCGCCTGGTAAGTAAAAATCATCAAAAGCAGTCGCTCGCACTTTAATATCTGAAGCGGTAAATAATTCACTTTGATTAGCACCTTTATAAACAGCGTGCATTAGCTGCTCTACAGGCAAGGTTTCAGTAATTTTTGCAGAATACTCGACAATACAGTGAGGCATGATATGACTTACAAAATAGCTAATAAATAAGCAGGCTATTATAACTAATATAATTCATAAAAAAATCTTGATAGCTTAGTTATTTAGTCTATTTATCTATACTTTAGATCTAGAGAGAAAAACCTATCCTTCAGTTTAAACATCAGCGCTCTTTCACATCGACAAGCAAGGACGCTTTAATGCCGTGAAGCCATGCTCTTATATGGATATAAGTTATTAGAGTAATGCCAGGAGCAATTACCGAGATGGCTATGAATGGCGATGTGATCGCGCCATTGCCTGCAGGGATGTAGGTCATTAGAGTAATGCAGGAGCAATTACCGAGGTGCACTAATGCCTTGTAAGACAGGATGTCTGAGAAAGGCCTGAACATCGGCGCTCTTTCACATCCATGTGATCGCGCCATACCGTTCATCCTGAACATAAAAAAGCCGCTACAGGTAGCGGCTTAATCAGTAATTCAGCTTAACCGAAGGTTAATATACGATTACTTATATTTTTGCATAACCAAAGTAGCGTTTGTGCCACCAAAGCCAAAGCTGTTAGACATAACCAAATTTAGTTCCATATCACGTTTTTCAGTAACAATATCTAAACCTTCAGCTTTTTCATCTAAAGTATTAATGTTGATAGATGGCGCAACAAAGTTATTTTCCATCATTAACAATGAATAAATAGCTTCATGAACACCAGCAGCGCCCAATGCATGTCCGGTCATTGCTTTTGTTGCACTAATCGCTGGTGAATCATCACCAAATACCGCTTGAATAGCACCAAGCTCTTTAACATCACCAACTGGCGTAGAAGTACCGTGAGTGTTTAAGTAATCAACTTTCGCGTCAACACCGTGCATGGCTTGTTCCATACAACGAATTGCGCCTTCACCGCTTGGAGCAACCATATCATAACCATCAGACGTTGCGCCGTAACCAACGATCTCAGCATAAATATGTGCACCACGTGCTAATGCGTGTTCAAGTTCTTCAACAACAACCATACCGCCACCGCCAGAGATAACAAAACCGTCACGGTCAGCATCGTAAGTACGTGAAGCTTCAGCAGGTGTTTCATTATATTTAGAAGATAATGCGCCCATGCCGTCAAACATCATCGCTAATGACCAATGAACTTCTTCACCGCCACCAGCAAATACTACGTCTTGCTTACCTAATTGAATCAACTCAGCAGCATGACCAATACAATGAGCACTTGTTGCACAAGCAGAGCTAATTGAATAGTTAACGCCTAAAATTTTAAAAGGTGTCGCTAAACAAGCCGAGATAGTGCTCGACATAGTTTTTGGTACCGCATAAGGACCAACACGTTTTACGCCTTTCTCACGAAGAGTATCAGCAGAATTAACTACGTTTTCTGAAGAAGCGCCGCCAGAGCCAGCAACGATACCTGTGCGGAAATTAGAAACTTGCTCAGGTGCTAATTTAGAATCTTTAATTGCTTGGTCCATAGCAATGTAAGCATATGCAGATGCTTCACCCATAAAGCGTAACGCTTTACGATCAATATGTTCTTTAACTTCAATCTCAGGCTTGCCCCAAACTTGGCTGCGTAAACCTTTTTCAGCAAAACTTTCTGAGTTAGTAATACCTGAACGACCTGTTTGTAATGACGCTAATACTTCTTCTGCATCATTACCAATACTTGATACAATACCTAATCCGGTGATAACTACACGTTTCATTTAAATAACCATATTCAATTAAAAAATCTGGGCGTATCATACAGACTTTTGCCCCCTATACTGGTCTGTCCAGCGTACACTTGTACACTGAGTAATTGCATTTTTATGACAAAACCTTGTAATGCACGGTAAAATAACCTTTTTTTATACCTAACGACAACTAAAAGACATTAAATATTGTGACTAATCAAACAAATATTACTTTTCAAAATGACGGCTCCCCCTACTCAACCATGTTTGATGACATCTATTTTGATACGGCACAAGGTACAAACCAGAGCGAATGCGTATTTATTGAAGGTAATAATATTCAAGCAAGACTCGCTAATTGCTCTAACAAGTTTGTTATTGCAGAAACTGGTTTTGGCACTGGATTAAATTTTTTATTAACGCTAAAAATATTTCACCAATTACAGCAAAGCGAATCACTTAAGCGCTTTGAAGTTTCTGAAAAAAAGTCATTGCATTTTATCAGCGTCGAAAAATATCCACTATCTAAAGCACAACTTATACAGTCGTTAAAAATATTACCTCAGCTTAATGAATATAGTCAGCAACTGATTGCGCAATACCCTGACACGCCAAAAGAAAATGTAATCTTAAACTTTCTCGATGGCGCAGTGACATTACAATTAATATTTGATGATGCAACACAGGGACTATCAACACTTTCAGCACAGAAGCACCATCGGCATATGGCGATAGTTGATGCTTGGTTTCTTGATGGTTTTTCACCAGCAAAAAATCCTGAAATGTGGCAACCTGAGCTTTTTCAACAAATAACTCGGCTCTCAAAAGAACAAGCAACAATCGCAACTTTTACCGTGTCAGGTAACGTTAAGCGCCAACTTATTTCCGCTGGTTTTAGAGTTGAGAAGCGTATTTCAGACGGTAAAAAAAGTGAAATGTTAACTGGTATTTTTCAGCACAATCCACATTCAGGAAAAGGCTATCAGCAGCGAAAAATCATTGCAAAACCACAGCATGTCAGCATTATTGGTGGCGGTATAGCCTCGGCTTGTGCTGCTTATGCATTAACAAAAAGCGGCGTTAAAGTTACCGTTTATTGTCAAGACTTCAGCGTTGCTCAAGGTGCATCAAGTAACAATATTGGCGCCTTGTATCCGCTTATTCACCAACAAGCTGACGATATCAGTCTATTTTATCAACAAGCTTTTGAACAAGCGGTCAATTGTTATAAGGACATTGCTGAGCAAGGTTTTAGTTATGATCATGATTGGTGCGGGCTTTTAGAAATATCGTATAAACCTGCATTGGAATTACGCCAACAGCATATTGCCCATTCTAACATTTGGCCTAAAAGCTTAATTCACAGTGTAGATAAAGAACAAGCGAGCAAATTGGCTGGCATTGCTTTAGATCACGGCGGATTATTTTTTCCAAAAGCTGGATGGATCGCACCAGCACAATTAGTAAAACAAGTATTTAAAGCCGCTGAGTCAACAAACCGCTTACGTATTGAAACAGGTATTAAAATCAATAAAATTAGCCAACAAGCTAATGGAGGTTGGCTATTACATAGCACTGCTAAAGATTTTAAAGCCAAGGTTTTAATATACTGTGGTGGCGCTCAAGGTATTCCATTAAATATCATTGAACAATTACCTCTAACCTCAGTTCGTGGCCAGGTTACGAGCATGGCTAGCAATGAAAAAGTTAACGCGTTATCAACAGTAATTTGCCACAAAGGCTATTTAACGCCGAAAAACGATAACCTTCATTGTATAGGGGCTACTTTTCAAAAAAATAATTTTGATATGACGGCGAAAACGGAAGAGGACGAATACAACCTTAATATGCTTGAGAAGTGTTTACCGGGTTTAGCAGAATTTAAAGCTAGCGATATTGTCAGCAGTAAAGCTCGTTTGCGTTGCATGACGCCAGACCATATGCCGATGGTTGGTGCTATGCCTGATATTGCAGCTCATAAACAACAATTTGGCCATTTAAGTAAAGACAAACGCTGGCGATACGATCAACCAGCACCAGTTATTGATAACTTATACATGATGACAGGTTTAGGGGCACGAGGGCTTTGTACTGCGCCACTACTGGCTGATATTTTAGCAGCCGATATTTGCGGCACGCCATACCCATTAAATAATGAACAACTATTTAATCTGGCGCCGAATCGTTTTGTTATTAGAGATATTATTCGTAGGAAGTTTGATTAGTCGCTATTCGCTTGGATTGGATTGGATTGGATTGATTATTCAGTGAAAAAAATAGTAAAGCAGCTAATTCAGCAATGAATAAGCTGCTTTACTATTTATCCAACAATGTTTTATGCAGTGAATGCACTTTGTAAATGCTGCCAATAGTCTTGCACAATTTGACGATCTTGTGGGCTAAGCTCTGTACGAGCAGCTGTTAACTTTTCATCAATGCTCTCGGCCAGTGCTTGAGTTAATGTCTGTGATTCATCACCAAATTCACTACCCGCTAAACTAATAAAACCACGTAAATAACTACCGGCAAAAAGTTCATCAGCACTAACATCTAGTGATACTTGTTCATCTAAATAGTGGTAAAGCGCAGTAAGGTTTTCAAAATTCATACTTAAGTCCAAAGTCATTAGGCTGTTACTATCAACAGCCTGTTCATTATATAAAAAGGTAATCTAAGTGTCCGTAGAGTAATTATTGCGGGCTGGCCACCGGATATAATACTTGATCATTATAACCCGTAATAACGGGCAGATAACCTGACAACTCCATATCCAACTTACTATCGCCCGTATCGGTAATTAACGGACGAGCATCCAACGCATTAAGCTTGGTTTTAGTGGCAATGATATAAATATTTTCTTTGCCAATCGCCCGAATAACTCTTGGGCTTAATTGTTGATTGCCGCGGCCAAAAATATGCCCTTGACCACCAATTAAAGTGATCACCAACTTAACCTGATCTTGCTGATACGTTTGAATTAACTGCCATAATTTCGGCTCAGTTAAATCGCTGGCAACTAACTCCTGCTCTTGCACGGCATCAACACCAAGTAAGGTATTTTCAAGCGCTAACTCTTCCATAACAAACGCGGTGGTAGAGCCCGAGCCAATAATAAATAGTTCATCATCCATTTTCGAAATAACATCAGCCGCAATATCTTGCAGCACTAATTCGTCTGATTCTTTACCACCAGATTTAACCGCTTGAATATAACGTAATTCCGATGGTACTTGCATTTCACCATAACGTTTAGCTTTAACAATGCCTTGACGAAATAAGCTTTCATCGATATCCATCACATCAGCATCGGTTAAACTGACCAGTTGATTCGTGATCATTAACTCGACCACTCTACCCGCCGCTTTCGGTGTTATGGCATAAACACCTGAGTGAATTTTACAACCGGCAGGAATACCAAGTACCGGAAATTTATCCTCAACAATATGGCAAACATTACGAGCCGTACCGTCACCACCAGCAAATAACAGTAAATCAATATCTTGAGTAATTAATTTAGTAACTGCCTGCTCAGTATCACGTTCGCTTGTGATCTCACTTTCAACTTCATGTATCACTTTTGTCGTAAAACCAAGCGCTTCGGCACTGCTTTCCCCCATGTCACCAGATACCGTATAAATAGTTATATTGTCTTTATAAGGTAGTAGTATTTCCAAAGCTAACGACGCCCTAGCATTAGACTTTGCGGTAGCGCCTAATGCTATCGCTTGTTCTGCAATGCCTTCACCGTCACTGCCCTTTAAAGCCACGCTGCCACCAATACCGGCAATAGGGTTTATCACTAGACCTAAATTAAATTTTTTCATCAAGTGCTCTCGTTTAAAATACAGCTAACTTGCTGCAGCAATGCTAGGTGAATGGGAAAAATGACGCGATAATAATGGCCAAGGTGTTTGATAATGCAAAGCTAAAGTTTTAATTAATGTTTCGGCATCGCTCGGGAAGCCCGTTTCGAGATAACAACAAACTTGTTGATAAACTTTATCCTTGAAGGCAAATCTATCTGTTTGGCCAGAGCCTGAAAGGTTGTCAGTTGAAACATCAAAGTCTTTCCCTGCTACCACACAAAGTGCCCATTCTATCGCTTGCGGCTTAATTTCAACTTTTTCAAATTCCCTTTGCTGCTGCTGATCTCGACCATCAGGTACATACCAGTAGCCAAAATCTTCTAATAAACGTCTTGCAGAGCCTGCTAAACACCAGTGAGATATTTCATGTAAAGCACTGGCATAGTAACCATGAGCAAAGATAATTTGATTGAATTCACAAGTTTCGCTAGCGGGAAGGTAAATTGGCTCATCTTCACCTTTAACCAATTTTGTGTTGTAGGTATTTTCAAAAGTATTATTAAATATTTGAACTAAATCACTAACACAATGCTTTATAACATTCATATTGCTAAAACCACCTCATCATATGTATTTTAAACGATGTCAATAGTGAGTACATGTCAACAGTTTAAATCAAAATAATATTGATAAAAACATTAATAAAATCATAAAATAAAGCGTTATAAGCTAGACACATTTAAGCTAAGCAGGTATGTTTAAATTATGTAAACCTTATGTAAACCACATGTAAAACGTAACTATCTAATAGTACGTTTTAAATTATAATTGTCTTCAAGGTAATATTTCAACAGGTTAAAAGACACAATAACGAAATATAACTCAAATCAAACTTGTTTTGTTGAATATTCATTCGCTAAACAACTTACAATATGGAGAATCGAAAATGTCAACGGATATGACTAAATTTCGCGCGTTCATTCTGACTTCTGCTATGAATGGCATTGAGCATTCGCGTTTAGTTGAGCGATTTACTAGCTTAATTCAAACCTATGGTGTTGGTATTGAAGTTGGTACAACACTACCAAACAAAGCGTCATTCATACCTAATCAACTTTTAATCATTGATTTATTTGATTACCAAGTAGGGAATGGCTTACCTAAAAATATTGCTATGCTAGCAAGTCAAAATACAACAATACTATTCAATGCTACCCCAGGTGTTACATGTGAGCGAACAGCGTTATTATCACATGTAAAAGGAATATTTTATTATGGTGATCGACCTGACATTATTTTAAAAGGTTTTAACACCATATTAAATGGTGAATTTTGGTTCAAACGTTCGACTATTAATCTAGCTATTGCTGAGTTGCTAGCGGCAGGTAAAGCTGCCCCACATCCAGATACGATTGAGTATAACGACATTATCTTTCCGACATTAACAAAACGCGAAAGAACGATCATTCACCTGGTATCTAGAGGAGCACAAAATAAAGAAATTGCCGATCAATTACATATTAGCCCGAATACTGTAAAAACCCATATTTACAGTATCTTCCGTAAAACAAGCTCACGTAATCGCATTGAATTAATTACCTGGTCTCAGCGATACCAAACAGCACATGCACTCAATAGCTAAATCTGCTGAAATCGACAAAACAATTCTAGTAATTCTAAATTAACATACCACTTTAAACGTGTTTTTCATTTATCTAACATGAAATGCACGTTTACAAAGTATGTAACACCATAAAGCAATGCATGCCTTTCCTTCGCTCTTTGTATTAAGTATTGGAAGTTGCTGTTCTTTGGGAGTAAAGCGTCTTATATGGGGTAAAACGCCTTAATCAATATTAAGAAATATGCCGAAATACCGCGAGTAATTTAACAACTATATTGCAATTGCTTATAAGAAATAGCTACGATTAAACATTTCCCACGAAGAATTCAGCGTTTATAGCTGACCTCTTCGAATAACCTTTATTGTACATTTTCAAAATCCAAAGCTTTTTAGACCTTGGCATGCCAGACACGACGATCGATGCCTTTTTGCACCAGCTCTGTGATTGCTTTTTCAATAGTTTGTTTTACACAAAGGTGCATAGGTTCATTGGTGGTATAACCAGCTTCGGCTTCCGCTAAACGTTTAAAGCTGACATAACGAAAAAAACCTGCTCGCACTTCCTTGCTAAGTACTTTTTTACTTGTTGCTACAGACACGAGAACTTGTCCAGTTCTAACATCAATAGCACGCATGTAAACCGAAATCATATCTTCACGATAAAGCTCTGAGCTGCCAATACCAAAGTATTCAGCACCAAACCCACCGGTAACAGTATTCGAGTCGTAACTAATAATACCACCTTCAAGTATTATTTTTGCTGTCGTTAATGCAGGTAACTCTTCGTCTATTTTATTTGCTTGGGACGCAGCTCTGGTAATTTTTCGTTCGGTGATAATGTTTTGCAACCCTTCACGTTCTACCGGCAAAAACCAGTCAGAATCACTCAATGCCTGCATTAAAATAGACGTTCCACCTTGGGTGACTGCCGTTGAGAAAGAGCTAACATTTGCTTGCGGCTTGTATTGACCCGTTTGATCTCGAAAAGAGTATACCGATACGGGTATTGCCCCACGTGGTTTTGGTAATGATTTAAGTTCTTTAAAAGCCTCTGTAGGCGTAACGGAAATGGCTAAGGACTCATCCGGAGGAATCAGCATGCTTAAATGGCTACAGGCAGATAACGTTAACGCTAAGATTATTATTATTATTTTGTTCATATAATTACCCAAATCTTGGTACTTCAATTATGGTGATTTCACCTGTGCCTATATGTGTTATTTGTACAGTAATACTGTCAGAACCACTGGTAATAATTTGTATTTCATAATCACCACTCATAAAGATCGAATCTTCATTGAAAATACTCGGATCACAGCTCGTATCAACACTTGGATCACAAGCTTCATTAAATGAAAGATCCGTGATTTCACGTACCATTTTATTAATATAAGCACGCTCTAATGATTCTTGAAACTTCTCTGCGTAAGACTTTCGATTTATTGGTGCTTTATGAGTATTTTGACTTTGTGCTTTACCGAGTAAAAAATTACCGTTAAGCGGGTTTCCACCAAAGCTTGGATTTATAGGTGTATAAATTAACTCTGAAGAAAATGCACTAAATACGACACTTACACTTAATGCTATTGCCAATACTATATTTTTCATTATTACCACCCGTTTTCTGCCAGATCAGGGTTTGTCTGACGATGTTGAGATTGTGCAATTGCTTCAATAAAAATAAAAATTGCTTCTTCGACCCGTGGTTTTATTGGGGTTTGTCTACGCCCCATATACGTCACATAAATAACTTGGTGATTCATGATCAACGAAAGTTTAGTGCCTGCACGCGGTACCACTTGCTCTTTAATTTGTAAATTAACACCATCAGTATTTGGAATATCAGGCCAAAACTTGCTGAATTGATAATAAAAATCCTGACCAAATCGCGTAATTGTACTGTCTAATAATAAGCCACCGACTTCTACTTCCTCCGCCTTTACAGACGCGGATAGCAGTAAAAATTTAATCACAAACAATACAATTAGTCGTTTTAGCATAATGATGAAAGGGGTCTTTCGACCCCTTATTTTCTTTCTCGTTAATTACCTATTGTTGTACAATAGTTGCCGTGTTCCAATCACCCACTTGTGTGATTTCAACAGTGCCTGCGGCACTGATTAATGAACCTTCAACAATGTTGCCTGTGCCTGTTTGACTAATACTTAGCTCTATACTTGCACCACCAATTAGCATCGCATCACTATCAGCACCGATAACCATATTTTCGTTACCGTTTTGTGCGATATCAATCGTATGATTGCTACCTTCAACTAAAATATCTAACGTATTTAAGTCACCGTTTTGTGCAAGATCAATAGAGTTAGCATTGGTATCGATAATAGTACTCATGTTCACAACGGCATCATTTTGATTACCACTTTGACCTAAGTTAATTTCGTTAGCATTAGCAGTTAATGTATTGTCATCGGCAGACGCTTGTATAACAGCTGTATTTTCATCACCTGCTTGTACAACATCAATATCGTTATCACTGCCGTTAAAGTTTACAATATGGCTCGAGTTCAAATCGCCCGTTTGCACAACAGTAAAGTCATTGTTGTTACCTAAAACACCTACATATGACGTATTTTCATCACCAGCTTGGTTAACATTAAAGTCATTATTATCACCAATGACATCAAATGTTGATTCATTGCTATCACCTACCTGAGCCAAATCTACTTCATTGTCTGAACCGGTAAATAAGTTTGACTCAACACTGTTTCTATCACCGTTTTGTGAAATTTCAATATCGTTTTCATCACCGTCTATACTTGCGATAGTCACACGGTTACGGTCACCTTCTTGCTCTGACTCTAACGTATTAGCACTACCTTGCAGCGAAGTTAAACGAGTTACGTTATAGTAACCATCTTGCTCAACTTCAATCGTATTCTCATCACCTATCACACTGTCAATATGTGCTTCATTCCATTCGCCAGATTGAATACCTGTAACTGTATTCTCTGAGCCTTGCATATCACGATTATAAAACCATTGACCGCCTTCATTTTGTTCAACTTCAAGCGTATTGGCATCACCTTCCATTTTATTAATAATACGGTTATCAATGCCCAAATAGCCTGTGCCATTTTGAACAGTATTAACTTCATTATCATTACCAATAAGATCTGATTGCAATTCATTACCATCACCATCTTGTGTGATGATTTGTGTATTGGCATCACCTAAGCTGGTTGCTATCGCAATATTATCAGCACCAATTTGAGTAATTTCGGTAATGTTACTTTCACCATTTAGTGAAGCATTAATACCGTTGTTATCACCTTCTTGCGATAAAATAACCTCGTTACCAAACACTGCACCAGACTCTGAAGTTTGAGATAACAAAATAACGTTACCTACTGCGTCAATCATAAAGTCGTTTTGAACTTGTTCTACTGAACCTTTTTCCGTTTCAGCGGCAAGTACTTGCTGGTTAATCCCTAATGCCATAACTATGGCGCATGTAAGCAATGATTTATTCAATTTCACTATTGTTCTCCAACTATGCTGTATATCGTTAATACTGTGTAATATTAACGACCATTTCATTTCCAATTTGGTGAATAACAAACGTTTGTTCACCAGCCTGGGCTATGTTAGCGTTGTTATCATTCCCTTCTTGAATAACATGAGCTACGTTACGACCTCCCCACTGTCTTATGTTGACGGAGTTGCCATTACCTAGCTGTTCAATAAGCGCTTCATTTCCTACCCCATCTTGACTAATCAGGGCACTGTTTGAAGCGTTAGCTAACTGTTTTATCGTTGCGGTGTTGAGTATTCCATACTGGCTAACTATTACTTGTTGACGTTGTTCGCCTACTGTAATAATTGCCGAAGGTGTAAGACTTAAAGATAATGGAGAATCTTGTAAGTCAATGTTATTGGGTAAGTCTTGAGCGATAGACAATGCAGAGTGGCTAAGCGATAAATAACTAATAACAGCAAAAGCTAATGGGCTTCTTACACCTCTAATTACCTTTTTATTTTTTGTTTTTATTTTATTCATCACACCTTTCTTCATCTATTTTTCAAAATTTACCGCAACAACACTAGTTGCGTTGAAAACTCTATTATTGTTAACCGATTAAACCTATCACCCAAAAGTAGTAATTAAATTAAACCAATAAATTTCAATAAGATAAGAAACAAATAACTATTAACATTAAATTAACAACATAAAACTAATAAAAAAGTACTAGTTTATTATTTACTCTCACAAAAAAAATAAACCAATAAAAAAGTACTAGTTTTTAATAACAAAACGGGAAGTTTTTGCCAAAAAAGTCGTGTTTTAATAAATTTAATAGCTATCAAGGAATGATTATGGTTAAAGTAATTTCGTTGCCGAGTTCCATACAAGTTTGTAAGTTTAAAGTAATCGAGAATCTTAAATCAGAACGTCAATATCTATGGTATTGACATTATAATAACTGAAAATGGATTCATAAAATGAAAGCTAAATTATCAGCAATTACGCTTGCTATGCTGCCTGTGCTAGCAAGTGCGTCTATTGAAATTAAAAACAATGCGCCTATTCAATCACTATATAAAAGTGACTCTGTCATTGTGGTTTATAAAGAAGGTGCTTCGAAAGAACAAAAGCGCTCTGCTCGCGACCTTGTGCTTGCAAAAATTTCAGATTTAAACACCGATGAAGTCGATGATTCATACCGCAATATCCTTAAGGGTCGTATTGCTAACTTCAAGTTAAATGGTATGACAAGTAAAGAAGCATTAGCAAAATTAAACAAACATCCATCTGTACTTTACGCTGAGCCTGATTACATTCTTAGTGCTGACGTAATGCCTGACGACAGCCGTTTCTCTGAATTATGGGGAATGCACAATACAGGTCAAACTGGCGGTACTGCTGACGCTGATATTGATGCACCTGAAGCTTGGGAAATTTCTACAGGTACGCGTGACGTAGTAGTTGGTGTAATTGATACTGGTGTTGATCATACTCACCCTGACTTAGCCGCAAACATGTGGGTTAACCCTGGTGAAATCGCTGGTGATGGCGTTGATAACGATGGCAACGGCTATATTGATGATGTTTATGGTATTAACGCAATAACCAATGTCGGTGATCCTATGGATGACCAAGGACATGGTAGTCACGTTGCAGGTACCATAGGCGCAGCTGGTAATAACGGTTTAGGCGTTGTAGGTGTTAACCACACAACAGCGATCGTTGGTTGTAAGTTTCTTTCTGCAGCGGGCACTGGCTCATCATCAGATGCAATTAAATGTATCGATTACATGGTTGGTCTTAAAAACAGCGGAGTTAATCTGCGCGTTATGAATAACAGCTGGGGCGGTGGCGGTTTTAGCCAAGTATTAGCTGACGCAATTACAAGCTCGGAAGAAGCTGATATTTTATTTGTCGCTGCTGCTGGTAATGATGGAGTAGATAACGATGCAAATCCACATTACCCTTCAAGTTATGAACATGAAAGCATACTTGCTGTAGCAGGTACAAATCATACAGATGCTATCTATTCAGCTTCTCAGTGGGGCTTAACATCTGTTGATATCGCAGCACCAGCACGTAACGTATTATCTACGGTACCTGGCGGATACGCGACTTATAGTGGCACGTCGATGGCAACACCTCATGTTGCCGGTGCCGCGGCACTTGTACTTTCTGTTAACCCAGACTTAAGTGCTATTGAATTAAAAGAATTGTTGATGGAATCAGGTGATGCTAATGCAGCAACGGAAGGCCTAACGGTTTCAGGTAATCGTTTGAATGTTCATAATGCGTTACAAGATGCCGATCCTCAACCTGGCTTCCGCATGAACGTTGCACCGGTTAATACAACCATTACTGCTGGTGAAACAGCAACTTATACATTCAATGTAGCATCAGTTGCTGATTGGTCTGGTGATATTGAATTATCTGTTACTGATTCATTAGGTAGTGCAATGCTATCTGCGGCAACAGTAACACCAGGTAATAGTTTTGAGTTAACCGTTCCAACGACTGCCGATACTGCATGGGGCGATTATAGCTTCACAGTAACAGGTACAAGTGGAGAATTAACAAAATCAACGAACCTTGGATTATATGTATTACCACAAGGTTTGAATGACATTACTTACACCAATGAAATCCCTGCGGATATTCCTGATAATAACCCTGAAGGCGTAACATCAGTAATCAATGTGCCTGACAGCTTAACTGTGTTTGGTACTGATACTTTCTTAAATATCAGCCATACCTATATTGCTGACTTAAAAGTAACATTAACTTCACCGACGGGCACAACAGCGACACTTTTCAGCAACACAGGTGGCGGTAGTGATGACATCAACCAAAGCTTTAGTTCTGACGTATTTAATGGTGAAAATACATTCGGCGATTGGACATTGAGCATTGTTGATAGTGCAGGTGCTGATACGGGTACATTAAACAACTGGTCAATGACATTCTCTGCAACTGGCGATGTTCAACCTGCTCCACCGGTTTCAGCCTTTAGCTATGATGCAGAAAACCTAATGGTTAATTTCTCTGATGCTAGTACCGATGCAAATGGCGACATTACTATGTGGGAATGGAACTTTGGTGATGACATGACATCAACAGAGCAAAACCCAATGCACACATATGATGCTGCAGGTACATATGATGTGAGCCTAACGGTTACTGACAGCGAAGGACATAGTCATACAAGCATGATGAGCATAACCGTATCCGACGTTAATATTGAAGCTAGTATTAAACGCGCTTACAAGAGTCGCCTCGGCAACTTACGTGTTGATTTAACTTGGGCTGGTACTTCAGCTGAAACGGTAGATATTTACCGCAACGGTGTGAAAGTAGCTACAACACCTAACAGCGGTATCTACCGTGACCGTGAACGTCGTGTAACAGACAACAGCTTTGTTTACAAAGTATGTGATGCTTCAACGGCATGTTCAAATGAGTTAACTGTAAACTTCTAAAACTTGCTCGCTAGCAAACTAAAAAGGCTTCTACATAATGTAAAAGCCTTTTTTATATTACAGTTGTAGCTTAAACGACAGTTCATCTAAACTTAGATTATCATGTATACATACACCACCTTGAATATAGTGATGAGTTATTTCAACCGACTTTACTGCTTAGAATGACATAAAAAACCTGAAAATATATTGATCAACTAGCTTTTGCTAAACCTGTACTAATTAACGGATATTCTTACATCGCCGTTGTTAAAAATTGCATTATTCTCAAAGCGCTATTTTTTAGGACTTCTCATATCCAAAATAGGCATATTACCATTACCTAATACTGTTGCTGGTAATTTACCATCCCAATTTTGCGCTTCAGTTAATTTAACAATAAGTGGATTATCACCTAATGCTTTCGCTTTTGCGGTAATTGCCTCAGCTTCTGCTAAACCTTTAATGCGAATAGACTCAGCTTCTGCAATGGCAACTAACTTAATACCATCAGCTTTCGCTTTTGCCGTATTTACATCACGTTGCGCCTCAAGGTTTTGTCTTGCTAACTTGTGCTTTTCTGCGTCGGCTAAATTCTTCTCAGTTTGTTTCGTTTCAATTGACGTTAAATACTTCGCTGGTAGTTTGATATTTTCAATTTGAATGTTATCAACAGTCACCGGGAAGTCTTTCATTTCCTCAATTAAGTTAGCTTCTATCGCTTGTATAGCACTGGCTCTATCTTGAATCAGTTTTTCCGCATCATACTGTGGAATTACATCTTTAGTTGCCGATCTAAAACGTGGATCTAAAATACGGCTTTCAAATTGCGATAAGCCGCCATATTGTCTAAATAACTCTAGCGCAGCTGCCTTATCAACGGTCCAGTTTACGGAAACACTAATGGTCACGGGCATTTGCTCTTTGGTGCTGGACGCCATTTTTTCTTCATTTTTACGGGTACGTACTTCTATTTCTTCAACGCTATCAATAAATGGTACTTTAAAATGTAGCCCCGGATTAACTTGCTCTTTAGCTTCGCTAAAACGCTTAACAATACCAATATGACCTTCATTAACGGTATATACCGAGCTAACACCTACAATAGCGATTGCAACAACAACGGCAATCGACTTCATTGGGATATTTAATTTTTGAACATTCATAACTATTCCTTTTTATTTTAATTATTTTTATTTCTTCGAGTCTGCTTTTGAAAGTTTATCTACGCCACCTTTAATGACAAAGTAACCAAAAACACCCGATATTAATGAGCCAATAACAATTCCTAATCGGTCTTGAAAGATCAGATTTCCGCTATTGCCTTGCTCAAATGCTAAAGAACCAATAAATAAACTCATGGTAAAACCAACACCACATAAAATGGCTGCACCATATAACAAGCGCAAATTGACGTTAGTTGGCAATTGCGCCAAACCTAACTTAATGGCAATGAAACAAAAGCCAAATACACCAAGTTGCTTACCAACGATTAAGCCAACAATAATGCCTAATGGTACTGGTGCCATCACTTGCTCAACACCAATACCGGCAAAGCTTATTCCGGCATTCGCAAAAGCAAACACCGGTAAAATGATAAACGCGACTAGCGAATGCAAGTTGTGTTCAAGAGACTTTAATGGCGATGGCTCCCCTTCTTCACCTTTCATTGGAATAAAGAATGCCAATACAACACCGGCTAAAGTTGCATGTACGCCTGACTTTAATACAGCAACCCAAAGTACGATACCCAAGAAAATATATGGTGCAGTACTAGTTACGCCGCGTTTGTTCATAATAAATAAAATAGTTAATATCACTGTAGAAAATATCAATGACAACATCGACAATTGATCGGTATAAAACAAAGCAATAACAATAATTGCTCCTAAATCGTCAAATATGGCTAAAGACGTTAAGAATACCTTAAGCTGCAACGGAACTTTACTGCCGATAACTGACAGAATACCTAATGCAAAAGCAATATCTGTAGCCGTTGGAATTGCCCAACCATTAATTGCTTCAGGGTCATTATAATTAAATGCGACATAACATAATGCGGGTACTAACATTCCACCTAAAGCACCGATTGCCGGTAAGGTTACTTGCCCTGGTTTTGATAAATCACCTTCTAAAAACTCTCGCTTAAGCTCTAAACCAACCAGAAAGAAAAACAACGCCATCAGGCCATCATTAATCCATAATAATAATGGTTTAGCAATTTCAAAACTGCCGACAGAAACTTGCACCGGAATGTTCAGCAACATATCGTAATAAGGTACAAATGGTGAATTGGCAATAATCATGGCAGCAACCGCAGCAAACATTAAAATAATGCCACTGGCCGCTTCGAGTTTTAAGAAGTCATTAATACTTTTAATAATCATTTATGCTCATTTTTGTTAATTTATACAAAGGCGTCACGACATAATATGTCATAACAGCGAATTATACAAATTTGCAAAAGTGTTTTTAAATAATCAATGGAAAGTGATAAAAATTCGGAAACAGATATAAATATCGAAAATAATTCATATCTATAACGAATTAACTAGCAATATTGGATTTAATAAGTGTAATATTTAGTTAAGAAAACAGCATGAACTGATTAGGCTTTGCCTAAGGTTAAAGTATTAATGAAAAAACTAGACGACATAGATTTACGCATACTTACGTTATTATATAAAGATGCAGATATCACCAATAAAGAGCTTGCGGCTCAAATTGGTATTGCACCATCAACATGCTTAGAACGCGTTAAGCGCATGAAAAACAATGGTGTAATTAATAATGCTTTTATAGATATAAATTTCAAAAGTATTGGCGGTAATATTGAAGCGATTGCGGCAATTAAATTACAACCTTATTCGGAAATCATTGTTAATCAACTCAGAGATGATTTACTGAAACTACCTGAAATCATCAGCTTATATCATATGGGTGGTAGTTATGATTACTTCATTCACATGTCAGTAAAAGATAGTGAGCACTTACGCCAGTTCGTATTTAATGCCATAACGTCTCGTGAAGAAGTAACAACAGTCGAAACTTCTCTAATCTTCGAACATAGCCGTAGCGGTGTGTTACCAAACTTTGACGAAGAGTAATAATTTTAGAGCTATATCAACGGTTTCATATCGCTATAACTGACTTGAGCCTAGATGCCTAGCGTTTACGCGAAATAAAAAACTGGTCAAACATCATTAACATGAACGTCCCTGCGCATAGCATATACGGATACAGTAATGTTGTGATGCCATAAATGGCAAGGAACGGCCATGTACTCATGTTATACCTTCTCCATGTACGTAGAAAGAGCTGGTATACAGCTCTTTTTATTACCTTATAGGCAGACAACTCAACTACATATCAAAGCTAATGCTTTTTAAAATCTTCAGTTTCAAAGTAAAAAGGCTTCATAGTACCGCAGTTTAAAAACTTATATTGCAGTTCAGTGCGTTTAGGTACCGCTGATGAGGTATTAAACTTTGGCAAACACCCGGCATTAACATCAATATGAATTAAGTGATCAAAGCTTGGTGCTTGTTGAATTCTATGGATATAAATTTTGTTATTTTTACGATATGAAACAACATCATATTCTTGGTTATTACTTGAAGGTGAAATATCATCAAGCTTGCGCATGTATAGCTGTTTAGCAAAATTTAACGTCATATTTTCGTACACTAACATGCCGTCACGTTCAAAATGTCCAATGTAAATATCAGCTTCCAGAGCAATCTTTTCCCCGCGCATTAATCGTTGTAAATTAAATGGCTTTGGCTTAATTGTTACCATATCGTTATCACGCACTAAATGTACCAGCGCTACATTTTTTACATCCAGTTTGTACAGCAATTGCACATCGTGAGGTTTGTGATACAGCGGTAAGTGGTAAGCAAAAATTGTTGACGCTTTATTCATTAACACCATGCCATGAACGCCTACATAGGCAGGGTCAAGCGGTGGTAACTCTTCAGGGGCTGACTCAGCAACTGAGTAACTGCTAAACATGGTAAAAAACAAGGAAATAATCAAAGCTTTCATTCAGTATGATTCTCTTAAAGTGTGTTTATAAGCATTTATTAATTGTACCAGAACTGCTTATTTATAAGCTCGTTAAAGCACATTAATAGTTAATTAAATTAAAGATTTAAAGATAGTTGAATATGGAACAAATAACATTTAAATGGCGCTTAAATGTTAAAACCACCTTAAATGAAAATGTGTGAAATATTAACGTGCTCACAGCGAATCATTCGATCATAATATAAAAAATCCCGCATAATGCAGGATTTTTATAATGATTCACTTATCGAATGATTTTAGCTTTTAAGATCATCGAAGAATTTTTTCACACCGTCAAAGAAACCGGTTTCTTTCGGGCTATGCTTGCTTGTGCTTTTACCCATTTTTTCTTCTAATTGACGCAATAAGTCAGCTTGGTCGCCAGATAAACTCACAGGTGTTTCAATAACAACCTTACACATCAAGTCACCCGTTGAATGGCTGCGTACTGATTTAACACCCTTACCACGTAAACGGAACATTTTACCCGTTTGCGTTTCTTTCGGTATTTTCAGCTTAACTTTACCTTCAAGCGTTGGTACTTCAATATCACCACCTAGGGCAGCTGTTGTGAAACTAATTGGCACTTCACAATATAAATGGTTTTCATCACGAACAAATATTTTATGCTCTTTTACGTTAGCTTGAACGTATAAGTCACCTGCTGGTGCTCCGTGCTCGCCGGCTTCACCTTCACCAGATAAGCGAATTCTATCGCCAGTATCAACACCTGGTGGAATTTTCACTGATAAGGTCTTGGTTTTCTCAACACGACCTTGACCGCGACAAGAAGTACAAGGGCTTGAAATAACCTTACCTTTACCAGAACACGTTGGACACGTTTGTTGCACAGCAAACAAACCTTGACGCATTTGTACTTGGCCATGGCCGTGACAAGTTGAACATGTTTTTGCACTGGTGCCTTTTTTAGCGCCACTGCCGTCACATGGTTCACAACTAACATATGTAGGTACTTTAATTTCTAAGGTTTTACCTTTAACCGCTTCTTCAAGACTAAGGTCAAGGTTGTAACGTAAATCGCTACCACGACGTTGACGAGATTGACCACCACCGCGGCGGCCACCGCCACCAAAAATATCGCCAAAAATATCACCAAAAGCATCGCCGAAGTCTTGACCACCGCCAAAACCACCGCCGCCACCATGGCCACCTTGTTCAAAAGCAGCATGACCGTATTGATCATAGGCCGCACGCTTTTGGTCATCGTTTAAGATTTCGTAAGCTTCTTTAACTTCTTTAAATTGCTCTTCTTTAGCTTTATCACCTTCGTTACGATCCGGGTGTAGCTTCATCGCTAAACGTTTGTAGGCTTTTTTGATATCACGCTCAGATGCATCTTTTGCAACACTAAGCACTTCATAATAATCGCGTTTTGACATAGGTTTAATTTCTTTGCTTCAAATTTATGGACACTAATTTGTTTGGTTTCTTAATAAGACATTTTTAAGCCATGCTCAAAACATCAAAAATCCAAGCAAATTAATATCAATTAATGATTAATTTTTTATAGCATTGTGAAGTTAACTCACAATATTTCGTTGCTACTTTACCCTTTCTTTTGATAAAGCAAAGCGCCGATAATTATCGACGCTCTTATTTCTTTATAAACAACAAATGTTTAATTATTTTAATTGTCGCTGAAGCGTTATAGAGCAAGGCGGACACGCGGAGCATACAAGTGTATGTGAGCATGTCCAACGCAGCTATTGAGCGCTACAGTAGACCATTCAATAATTAATGACTATTTATCGTCTTTAACTTCTTCAAACTCAGCGTCTACAACATCATCGCCAGCAGGTGCTGATGAATCTGCTTCAGGAGCTGCGCCTTCTGGAGCACCACCTTCTGCTTGAGATTTCGCTTGAGCGATTTCCATTAACTTAGCAGAAGCTTCGATAACAGCTTGTGATTTAGCATCAATCGCTTCTTTATCATCGCCTTTAACAGCTGTTTCAAGCTCAGTTAATGCTGCTTCAAGTTTTTCTTTGTCTTCGCCTGCAAATTCGTCGCCTGCTTCTTCAATTTGCTTACGTGTTGCGTGAACCATGCCATCGGCTTGGTTACGTGCTTGTACAAGCTCTTCAAATTTCGCATCTTCATCAGCATTTGCTTCAGCGTCACGTACCATTTGTTCTACTTCTTCATCTGACAGACCAGAAGAGGCTTTAATGGTAATTTTTTGTTCTTTACCTGTGTTCTTATCTTTAGCCGTTACATGCAAGATACCATCAGCATCGATATCGAAAGTAACTTCGATTTGTGGCGTACCACGTGGTGCAGCGTCAATACCTTCAAGGTTAAATTGACCTAAAGATTTGTTAGCAGAGGCTTGCTTACGCTCGCCTTGTACAACATGAACTGTTACAGCAGCTTGGTTATCATCAGCTGTTGAGAACGTTTGAGATTGCTTAGTTGGGATAGTGGTGTTTTTATCGATAACTTTCGTCATCACGCCGCCCATTGTCTCAATACCTAATGATAATGGTGTCACGTCTAATAATAAAACGTCAGTCACATCACCAGAAAGAACACCCGCTTGAATCGCTGCACCAGCAGCTACTGCTTCATCAGGGTTAACATCTTTACGTGGCTCTTTACCAAAGAAATCAGTAACAGCTTTTTGTACCATTGGCATACGTGATTGACCACCAACTAAGATAACGTCATTAACGTCACTTACTGATAAGTCAGCATCTTTAAGCGCTTGTTTAAGCGGCTCTAAAGTTGCTTTAACCATGTCTTCTACTAAAGACTCTAACTTAGCACGTGTTACTTTGATGTTCATGTGCTTAGGACCTGAGCCGTCAGCAGTAATGTACGGTAAGTTAACATCAGTTTGTTGTGCAGAAGAAAGCTCACATTTCGCTTTTTCAGCCGCTTCTTTCAAACGTTGCATTGCTAAAGGATCAGACGTTAAATCCATGCCTTGATCTTTTTTGAATTCAGCGACAAGATAGTTGATTAAACGGTTATCAAAATCTTCACCACCTAAGTGAGTGTCGCCGTTTGTCGCAAGTACTTCAAAAGTATGCTCGCCTTCAACTTCGTCAATTTCGATGATAGAGATATCAAAAGTACCACCACCTAAATCGTATACTGCAACAACTTTGTCGCCTTCTTGCTTGTCCATGCCGTAAGCAAGGGCAGCAGCAGTTGGCTCGTTGATAATACGTTTAACATCAAGACCCGCAATACGACCAGCATCTTTAGTTGCTTGACGTTGTGAATCGTTAAAATATGCAGGAACCGTAATTACGGCTTCAGAAATTGTTTCGCCTAAGTAGTCTTCAGCTGTTTTCTTCATTTTTGCTAAAACTTCAGCTGAAACTTGTGGTGGAGCAACGTTTTTATCACGTGCAGTAACCCAAGCATCACCGTTGTCAGCTTTCACAATACCAAATGGCATAATGCCGATATCACGCTGAACTTCTTTGTCTTCAAAACGACGACCAATTAAACGCTTAATTGCGTATAAAGTGTTTGTTGGATTGGTTACTGATTGACGTTTAGCTGGTTGTCCAACTAACGTTTCGCCTTCTTCTGTATATGCGATAATTGAAGGTGTTGTACGATCGCCTTCTGCATTTTCAATAACACGTGCTGTGCCGCCATCTAGAACAGCAACACAAGAGTTTGTTGTCCCTAGGTCAATACCAATAATTTTGCCCATCTTGAGGATCTCCGAATACTTATTACGTTAAAAATAAAGATTAAATCTTTCGATGAACAGTTAGTGGGGGCAGGAAAAAGTCTTTTCAACTATTTTTATCGAAAAAAACTAAAAAATGTTAAATTTTATTTCCTCTGCTCTTTATTACTGCCAATGAAGCATTTAACCGTTCAATAATCAATCAACGAAAAGACATAAAAAAACCAGACACTTGTCTGGTTTTTAGTTTTCATTTAAGAAACTATTTGAGCATTAGCTACAAAATAATTTTCAAAATAAAAATTAAGCTGTTGTATCAACGCTTGGTTTAGCTTTTGACACCATAACCATTGCAGGACGAATTAAACGACCGTTTAGCTCATAGCCTTTTTGCATTACCGCAATAACCGTATTAGCTGCAACGCCTTCAACTTCCTGCATTGACATCGCTTGATGTAACTCAGGGTTAAATGGCTGATCTTGTGGATCAATCGCTTTAATCGCAAATTTTTCTAACGAAGATAGTAAACCTTGATAAGTTAATTCAATACCTTCAATGATACCTTTATTGCTTTCATCATCTTTATCAATGTTTTGCAATGCACGTTCTAAGTTATCAACAGTCACTAACATTTCGCTAGCAAACTTTTCTAAAGCGAACTTACGCGCTTTTTCAACATCTTGTGCTGAACGGCGACGAACATTATCAACTTCAGCTTTGGCACGAACGACCGAATCTTTTTGATCTGCTACTGTAGACTTAGCTGCTGCTAATGAAAGCTCAAGCTCATTGATTTTTTCTTGCTCTTCGCTAACAGCTTCATGAGCATGCTCATGTTGCACTTCAACTTGCTCTTCAGCTTGTTCAATAATTTCTGCTGCTAATTCATCTGCTGCAATTTCTTCAGCACTCTTATTTTCTGTTGACTCGTTAGTCATGAAAAACTCCAAAGTATCTTTAATTTTCAAAGTTGGTAAAACACAATACCGCTAATTATGGGGGCTTGTTTTTATGATTCAAGCACAAAAGTGAATCATTTAAAAAAAAGTCAACTTTACAAGCGAGTGAAATAGCGCGAAACTGCGGTTAGTTGCCTATTTTATTACGGTTTATCTCAAGAATGAGTAAATTATACAAAACGGTTGGACTAATTGGTAAACCTAATCACGACGGTGCCAGTTCAACCATAGAAACCTTACATCAGTATTTGTCTCAGCAAGGTTATCAAGTACTGATAGAAAGCTCAGTAGCACCTTCAATAAATATTGAAAATGTTGCGGTTGCTTCTCTAACCGACATTGGCCAGCAAGCTGACTTAGCAATTGTGGTTGGCGGTGACGGCTATATGCTTGGCGCGGCTCGCGTACTCTCTTGTTACAACATTGGCGTTTTAGGCGTTAACCGAGGAAATTTAGGTTTCCTAACTGATTTATCACCCGATGATTTAACCGCACCACTTAACGCAATATTAAATGGTGAGTCACGTTCTGAGCAACGCTTTATTATTGAAGCTGAAGTCTATCGTCATGGCAAACTAAAAAGTTCCAATAGCGCGGTAAACGAAGCCGTATTGCATGCGGGTAAAGTGGCAAACATGATTGAATTTGAAGTCTACATTGATGGTAGCTTTATGTTCAGTCAGCGCTCTGATGGTTTAATTGTGTCAACACCTACTGGCTCAACTGCTTATTCAATGTCAGCAGGCGGCCCTATTTTAACGCCAAATTTAAACGCTCTTTCACTGGTACCAATGTTTCCACATACACTAACCAGTAGGCCAATTGTGGTTGACGGTAACAGCGAAATAAAGCTCAAACTTGCCAACGAAAACTATGAAAACTTACAAGTAAGTTGTGACGGTCACGTAATTTTAGCGGTAATGCCGGGTGATGAAGTTATCATTAAAAAAAGTGAAAATACTTTACGTTTAATACACCCACTTGATCACGACTACTTTAATGTATTACGAAACAAGTTAAGTTGGGGTAACAAGCTCTACTAATTTTAACTGCCTTGCAGCCCTTTAAAGTGGGTAATTCAAAATAAAATTGCAAACATAGCTTGAATAAAAACCAGATACTGTATAAATTAACAGTATCTGGTTTTTTGGTTATTAATACGACACTTTATTACAACACAATTACGATAAAGTTAGTGAGGCGACTATGTTACTGCAACTCAACATTCAAAACTTTGCCATTGTGCGTTCGCTCGACATTGATTGGCAACAAGGTATGACAACTATCACTGGCGAAACTGGCGCAGGTAAGTCAATCGCTATTGATGCCTTAGGACTGTGTTTGGGTGATAGAGCCGTAACCAATGTTGTACGTCCAAACTGTGCCAAAGCTGAACTGGCGGCAACATTCGACACCACTAAAAATAAACCTGCACAAAAATGGCTGAAGAAGAATGACATGTTAGTCGATAACGAATGTATTCTTCGCCGAGTTATTTCTGCCGAAGGTCGTTCAAAATCATACATTAATGGCAGCCAAGTACCTTTAGTGCAACTAAAAGAAATTGGCCAATTACTGATTAACATTCACGGACAACATGACCACCAGCTTATCGTTAAAGCCAATGAGCAACGCAACATACTCGACGCTTACGCCAGTCACCAACATTTACTCGACGACGTAAAATTTTACTATCATCAATGGCGTGAACTTAGCCAAGAAGCTAAGCAACTACAAGAAAGTAAAATACAACGTGAAGCAAAGCAGCAACTATTACAGTATCAAGTTAACGAGCTTAATGAGTTTTCGCTACAGCATAATGAATTCGAAAGTTTAGAAGTTGATTACAAACGTCAAAGTAATGGTCAGCATATTCTTAACGAAACACTCGTTGCCGCACAGCTGTTATCTGAAAATGAGCAGTCTAACGTTGTTGATGGTTTGCGCCAAAGTACAGAACAAATTTCCTCATTAAGTCATTACGACCCAGTACTTAAAGCTATTGCCGAACAACTTAATGAAGCGCTTATTCAAATTGAAGACGCCAGCCAAGAAGTCAAACACTATTACGAAAGCTTAGAGCTTGACCCACAAGCTTACACATTAATTGAAGAGCGTTATTCAACTGCCGTGCAGCTAGCGAAAAAGCATCAAGTTGCACCAGAAAAACTAGCTGACTTTCATCAACAACTATTACAAGAGCTACAATTGTTTAGCTCTGACGAAACTCGTTTAGAACAAATTAATGACGATATTGAAGCCGCGAAGCAAAAATATCATGACTCAGCACTTACGTTATCAACCTCACGAACCAAAGCAGCCAAAAAACTTAGCAAGTTGATCACTAATAGCATGGGTGAACTGAACATGCAGCATGGCAAGTTCTTAATCGACGTTAGCCAGAGTAAAGATCAAAGCTTATCAGTCAACGGCCTTGATAACGTAAGTTACCTTGCTAGCTTAAACCCAGGGCAAGCACTTGAAGCAATGAATAAAGTAGCCTCAGGTGGTGAACTTTCACGCATTAGTTTAGCCATGCAGGTGATATTGGCTGACAAAGTCATTACGCCAAGTTTAATATTTGATGAAGTTGATGTTGGTATTAGTGGCCCCACCGCAGCAATGGTTGGTAAAAAACTGCAACAGCTAGCTAAAAATACTCAAGTAATTTGTGTAACTCATTTACCGCAAGTTGCCAGTAAAGGTCATCAGCAATTATTTGTTGCTAAATTAACTGACGGAGAACACACAGAAACCACAGTAACGGAACTTTCTAGCAATGGCCGCGTCCAAGAAATTGCCCGTTTACTTGCCGGTGATAAAATTACCGAAAATAGTCTGGCTAACGCACAAGAATTACTTGCGGGATAAAGCGAATACTTTCAAGCGGACAAAATAAACTAAAAATTATTTTGTATCTCGTAGTCCGCTTCGCTATTATCCCCGTTCAAACTAAAAAGGATAATGTATTTACCATGTTGTTTAGAGTATTAGCGATTGTTATCGCCCTATCTGTTTCAGCCTGTTCTAGCTGGGTTTATCGCATCGATATTCCACAAGGAAACTACTTGGAACAAAAAGACATCGACAAGCTTCAAATTGCGATGACAAAAGAACAAGTTAAATTTGTTTTAGGCAGCCCTGTTCTTGAAGATACCTTTAGCAATGACGTTTGGCATTATGTTTATCGCTTTAAGTCGGGTAGAAGTGAAGAGTTCAATGCGAAAAAACAATTTACTATTACCTTTGAAGACAACAAAGTTGTAAAGGCTGAAGGTGATTTTGAATTACCAGAAAGCTACTTTGTTCCTATGGTTAACTAGTATTTAAGTACATTGGAGATTATCGTCTCCTATGAACATCGTCACTCACTCACATCCATGTGACCGTGACATACCGTTCTTCCTGAACATAAAAAGCATGCCAATGGCATGCTTTTTTGTTTTTAAAACGCTAGCTTTTAAAAAGGTTTATTAACCTTCACCAGCTTTACTTCGACGTGGGTCAACTCGCCCGCCGGTAATTTTATCCGCCCGCCCTTCTTCTTTAGCTTTTTCAGCACGACGTTTACGCACTTCTTTCGGATCAGCCAATAAAGGACGATAAATTTCTATGCGATCTAAATCTTTAACAATATCTTTTAGTTTTGCAGCTCGGTTCCAAATCCCAACATTGTTAACAGTTAAATCAATTTCTGGAAACTCTTCAATAATACCTGACGCCATTATTGCTTGCTCAATAGTCGTGTTTTCATCAACTTCAATGTTGATAATTTCTTGTCTTTTCGGTGTACCGTAAACAACCTCGATATCACATTTATTAGCAACCAAATCTAAGTTGCTTGGCTCTTCATTGCCAGAAACATCATTCATCACTTGTTCGCTCATACTTTATTAAACATCCATTAAAACGTAATTAAACTGTCGCTTTGATTATTAACCATAAACTTCTTTAGCGCGCATGGTAAAAGACTGCACCATATTATTGGCTAAATTATTAAACACGCGGCCAAACGCTAAATCGAACACTTTATTAGAAAACTCATAATCTAAATTTAATTCAATTTTACAAGCATCTTCCGACAAGGCCTTTAATTGCCAACCACCAATAAGTTGCTTAAATGGTCCATCAACCAAACTCATTTTAACTTCTTGATTATTCACCAAGGTATTCTCAGTGGTAAACCATTTTTTAAGACCACCTTTAGACACTAATAACGCAGCGGTCATCGAATGTTCATCTTGGGCAATTATTTTACTATCACTACAATCAGGTAAAAACTTTGGGTAGGCAAGCACATCATTAATTAGATGATACATATCTTCTACACTGTGCATCACTAATGCACTACGGCTTATGTTTGGCATTCACCCTCCAATTCTCAATGGGCGCTATCATAGCAAATGTCTTTAAAAAACGCATTAATGTCAAAAATGATAAATAAGCCATTTAAATAGCAACAATTCTCCGTATAATATGGCCGATTGCTATTTTTGGTAGCAAACCAAAAATGGAATAATGGAAATATCATGGCAAAGAAAAAAAAATCAAACAGCAATACCATTGCTCTCAATAAAAAAGCACGTCATAACTACTCTTTAACCGATAAATTTGAAGGTGGCATGAGCTTGCAGGGTTGGGAAATAAAATCAATCCGAAGTGGTAAAGTCAATATCTCTGACTGTTACGTGCATATCAAAAACGGCGAAGCCTATTTACTTGGCGCTGAAATAACGCCGCTAAATGCTGCATCTAGTCATGTGGTATGTGATCCTAACCGTGACCGAAAATTACTATTAAACCGTCGTGAATTAGAAAAAATTATCGCCTCTGTTGAGCGTGATGGTTATTCCCTAATTGCCACCGCCATGTATTGGAAAGCATGTTGGGTTAAATTAGAATTTCATTTAGGTAAAGGTAAGAAAGATCACGATAAACGCTCTGATATTAAAGACCGTGAATGGGCCGTTGATAAAGGCCGTTTAATGAAAAATAAAAACCTAGATAGATAACTGGTTAAAAAATATCACGTTGTCTATTTAACCTAAGCGTTGTACAATGCGCTATATAGGCTAATTTAGCTTATAGAAAAAAGAGTAAAACTTTGGGGCGGATCTAGGATTCGACAAGATTCATGAAACCCGAGGTGCATGCCCAGGGGCGGTTTGCCTGGTAAAAAGCCGCAAAACTATAATTGCTAACGACGAAACGTTCGCACTAGCCGCTTAAGGCTAGCCATCGCCTCATAAATTGTCCTGTTGTTTCGAGGATCGATGGTCACCCCAAATAGGATAGCGAGGGAAGCACGCTTAAGGCTGAACCGCGAAATAGTATTAAGCTCACCATGACGAAGCCTGTCGATTGGCGTCTAATTGGTTAAATAAACAATCGACTAAGCATGTAGTACCAAGGATGTAGGCTTTTTGGACGGGGGTTCGATTCCCCCCCGCTCCACCAAAATAAAGACCGTTTTTAGTCCATTAGTTATACCTAGTAACTTTTAGATTTGGCCATAGCCTGGCAACAGACTATGAAAAGAAACCGCTTAATTGCGGTTTTTTTATGTCTAATGTTTAATGAGAAAGAAAAGAGTACGGGACTAATGATATACAAGTGCCAATATATGAAGAATTATTTACGCTGATTCAAATGGAAATGATGGAACCAGCAGAAGGTTTAAAAATCTCAACAATGGCAAAAGCAATAACCGACGAGATCATTACTAGTTGCGATATTGATAAAAAATAGAGCCTAAAAAGGCTATTTAAACGGTATAAGCAATAACGCCACAATAAGAGGCTAAGTAACGTTGGCCATAATCGCGAAGCGATTGCCAACTGTTACGTGTCCGTTTGAGTAACTTGCTAGATTTATGATGCTAAAACTGCACCTAATAATAATCCAAGAGATGCGCCAATAAGACTATTCTTAACGGAGTCTTCTCCCGTTTTTGAAAGCATTGCTCCAACCGTTGCTCCTGCGGCTAAACCTTGAACCCGAGGATCCGTAGCTTTAATAGCAATTGTTGAGCTGATTAAAGCAAATACTGCTTTTTGTATTTGTGGTGTCGATATTTCAACCCCACAAACTTCTCTTACGAAGTGCTCACAATTATTTTTAAGTAAATGGTATGACTTATCATTTTTTATTAGTTCTTTAGCTCTCTCTAATACTGTTTCTACAGGTAAACTGCCCGGAAGAATACCTAAATCAATTATTCCTTTGCCAGCTGAAAAATCAGAATAACTAACTAAGCCTCTACCACTTCTAGCATTAGAGTTTTCAAATACCATTCCTTTACCGTCTGAGATTCCGACATGTTCATACAACCCGTGATTAACACAAAGCAGATTTCCTGCGGGGTAAATTTCCATTGATGTAATTCCTATTAAAATAGTGATGTAAATGAGATAAATTTAACGCCTCACTAAGAGGCAATAAAATTGTTGGCTAAAATAGCGAGGAACGAGCAAAGCCAACCGTTTTTTGTCCGTTTAAGCAACTTGTTAAATTGTTATTCTTGCGATGGCACCAAGTCATATAAAACCCCATCTTTTTGTTCTTTTACTTTGCCACTTAAAATGAGTTGTTTAATTGCTTTTTGAACAGAAGCATTTGATGCTTTTATTTGAGAGGCTATATCTTTGTGGACGTGTTGAGGCCAAGGTTGGACAGGCAATAAGGTCTCTACTTTTGAAATAAATTCATCATCAATTACCAAACCAGTTAAGATTTCTTCCGGTTTAACAGTAGTAATTACCCTACCTGTAGTTGATCTGTTTAATACTATATCCACGGTACATTCTTTGCATTTTGTTACATTCTTCTGATTTGGAACTGTATGAACGTCACCAATTATTTTTTTTGTACAAGATGGACAGTTGAAAGTTTCCGATTTCAAACCCGAAATATTAACCCCAAAATCATCTAAGTTTTCATCGTAAATAGAAATAAGGGAAATAGAGCAATGTTCACATGTTAACGGTTTCGCACTACCGTGTTTAGCTCTTTGTATATAGGAAATACTTTCGTTACAAGATGGGCAATTTTTCACTAAGTTTCTTTTTACTATTTTCTTCGCTCTAGGCATCGATATATGAGAACCTGTAATATTACCCGCTAAGCTTTTCATTTCTTTCTTTAATTGATTAACTCTTTTATCAACGATTTCCGCTGTTATTGTATCTTGCTCATATGAATCCCATAAATGTTCAACTTTATCCATTAATTTAAGAAGCAACTTTTCATTTTCTTCAGCTTCTTTACGGTGCTCTTCTATTTCTTCTCCAATAACACCTTGCCAATCACTTAGGGATGTATCATTTACGGATTTCAACATTGCTATCATATGAATCCCACTTAAAATTCTATGTTTACTATCAATTAGTGCATTTTCATCATCCTGAAGTTCCTCACCAAGAAATAAACTTAATCTATTAAGTTGATCAGATAAATTATTCACTTTTCTGCGGCTTTTAAAGCGTAAGTCCGTAGGTTTTCATTATGCATTTCTTTAACTTCACTTATTGCTTCTGCATGCTGAGATGAACTATGGATAGTGGAAAAAATCCAAGAAGCCATAACAGATAGAATTGTTAGTAATAAACTGAGAATGGCACTTTCCTTTGCAGAAAGAGAACCAAGTGCAATTATTAATACGCATATTGTTACCCCAATAGATAATAATATCGCTACATTCTTTTCTAGCTTTCCATTACTACGATTACTCATACACCCTCGAGATTTGATTGCAATTTAACAACTTATTATGAAGAAGTAGTCCTTGTTTAAAATAAGGTAACTTCCTCTTTCTAAATTTATTTTTACATAGCAATACTGAAATACATTTTGTACCTCAATTAGATAGCTGTGCACATTTAAAACAACTTCGCGTAAAACGAGAATTGTTACTTTTTACTGGTAGAAATAAGGAATTTAGAAAATACCTGTTTCAATTCGAAGCACAGGGTACTTAACATTAAAAAAATGTCCATTACACGACATTACAGGGATGTAGTGCAAAGCTAATTGCCTTAACCTGATATGAGAAAAACCAGTTAGCTTCACTATTTTCATAACTCGCTTTTTGCATTATTCTCAAGAGCTTCAATTACTGATACTTCTCACTCTTTTAAATATTCAACTCGGTAATAGGATTATTTTCTAGAGAAAACAACTAAGTTGTACTTGCCAAAACAAGCTAAAGTTCAAAGCATTAACCTAAGCTTTCAAAATACTGTCTAATCGCTTTTTCTGACTTGCCAACGGCGATTACCGCAGCGCGCAAATCACCTTCGTTGCAGGCAAAGGATTTACACCAATTGGCAATTTCTTTTGGGTCATCTATATCAACTTGTTGGTTATCTTCAGGACTTCTGCGTGCTTTATCATCTGACATGCTTACACTCCCATTAAACGAAGCTACTTCACGTTAATTATTACAACCATTTTTCGCACAACTGACCGGTTGCGATGAGAATATCCAGTGGTCAGATTGGCTTTTGGTATTAGTACCACAACCTGTTGTGCCATCTTTCTTTCCTTTATGGACAATTCCGCTCGGTAAGTGTTTCAGCTTCATGATTCATTCCTACAACTTTTGAGTTTTTGCCCAAAATAAAAACTATAGCTAGTTTGGCTAAAAAAGAACATTACACGACATTACACGGATATTACCGTTGATAATATTAAGGAATTTATTGCTAATAATGAGGGAGTAAAATCTGACTTGGTATTACAAATTTTGGTAAAGGAAAAATTGTTTTATCAAATTAAAAATTCCGTTAAAGAATAAAAATAAGCAATTGTTAAATGATAATTTTATTTGCTGAATAAAAGCTGAAATTTAGTTTTTCAAACGGTAATTAATCGCGTGTAATTGCCTGTCATGGCGCAAGATAGCGGCACGTTTTAACTTTCTGTTCGTATTAAGTGAGCTCATACCGAGCCTCGCGAAAATGAATAGGAAGTCCCCCATGAAAACATATTTAAAAGCACTTACTTTGTTATTAGTTTTATCTGGCAGCGCTTATTTACCTAACGTGTATGCTGAAAATTCAACAGCAATGTTAATTACCATTGCTGAAACCTCGCCAGCGTTAATGGAACGATTAGACACTATTGCACTAACAGATGCCGCGCTACTTAATGATTTATTAATCATGGCTGATTCTGATCCTGCTCAGCTTGAGCGACTGCTTGATTTACATGCAGCAGACCCAGCAACTTTTCAGCAATTATTAGGCATTGTTGCAGCAGAAAATAGTGACGAAGGAAATGCATCATTATTGGGAACAATTAGTGATGGCGGTATTATTAGAAACTAGCGTTTAGTTTAAATGCACAACGAGAAGCATTGTCGTATTGCTGCATTAGCTGACGAAATAGCTTCTCTTCACATAAGCTATCAAACCAAGGAAGGTTAAAAAACACAACGCCGATGTTATTTTCTAATGCTAGTTTTGCATAATGAATAGCAGACGTTTTTTCATTCAACAGACTATAAACTACAGTAGAGGCGTAAGATACTTCACTATTTTTTGGCGCTAAAAGCTGAGCTTTATTTAGCGTTTCTATCGCAAGGCTTTGCTGATTTAACTGCCCGTACGCCTGCGCTAAGTTAGTGAGGTATTTCACCTCGTTTTTACCTATTAAAATGTCGATAACTTCTTGGTAATGAGATTTAGCTAACTCTTTGTCACCTACTATCATTTCGATATCGGCCAAATTTAGTAAGTTAAATGGCTGCTTAGGGTTAATTGCTAGCGCTTTTTGAGCAAATTCTAATGACTTATCGTATTGTTTGTTAAATGCGTAGGCCAAACTTAGGTTGGTTAAGTCTCTACTTGAACTTCGGCCTTGCACAAGTTTTTTATATTTCTCAATAGCTAAACTTAATCGCCCCTGCAACAGCCAAATATTCGCTTGTAATTGATTAGCACCATGATGATTAGGAACCGTTTCTAGCATTTTATTTAATGCGCTTTCTGCTTCAACTAAATTACCTAAACGCCAATAACTGAAGGCAGTATTGTAAAGTAGATTAGTACTAGGGCGTAAGTTAAAAGCACGTTTATAAGACAGCGCAGCTTGTTCATATTGCCCGTTACCGAAAAACGTGTAAGCTTCTAGTTCTAAAATAGTTAAGGCGTCAGCACCGCGATTTTTCGCCTCAATAATTTGCTTGTTAGCTAAATTGGTATCCCCCATGTCTGAGGCCAGCCAGAAACGGTCAACCGCTTCATAGGCACTGTATTTATATTCTGGCGGTGCATTATTGAGTACAATGTTTAAGCGCTTAAAATAACTTTGATCTTTCGAGTCTATATATAAATTAAGTGCGGTATCGCGATATAAGCTGTATGCGGCATATAAATACGGTGAATTCGTTAAAATAGCAGCTAGTTTAGCTAAGCTTGCATCGTTGTAGTTACCACGGTGATGTATTTCACTATAAAGCTTAATGTAACGTCGGTAGTCATCTTTATTTATTGGCCGTTGTACTAACCCTGCCTGATTAACTTCTGGGTGCTCTGGGTATAACGCAGCAAATTGCGTTTGGCTTGTGCTATAAATTCCATTAAAGTTTTCGACCGGTGCTAACCAACTTTTCTCTGCTTTTACCACTAACTTGTTATTACTTTCGGCATTAGTCACCAAACGAGAAAAGCTAACTTTACAACGGGTATTGTCACACTTAAGTGATATTGAAAGAATATCGCTAGCCCCTAACGCTTGCTGTAACTTAGTCAAATCATTTGGGTAAGCTTTAATAATGGCATTGGTTTCTCGTTGCGATATTAAGTACATATTTTTGGTATTAACTACCGCTTGTCGTATCGCATCTTCAACGGCTGATAATACTAAGTTTTGCTGCATGGGCGCTATAAGCGAGTTTTCAGTAATTGTTGGCCTTAAAACAACTACGTGCTTAGTTTCAACACTAGGCCTTTGGTAGAACCAAATAGTAGCTATTATGGCGAAAATCAACGCAGCAATGTTTACAGCATATTTAAATAATTTAGCTTTGGGTTTATCTGTACTTTTTATCTCTGTAATAGTTTGTCTTGCGTTAGTTTTTCCTGCTTTAGCTTTTTCTGCGTTAGTTTCAATATCAGCAATTACTGACTTTTCAGCAGCTAATTGTGAAATAGGTACTGTGTGTTCTTCGGCTATTTGCGCTTGTTGCATTGCCTGTTGAATATGCTTTAAGCGGTGTTCAATTTCACTTGCCGTTAATGTGCGTTCTTCTAACGGCTTAATTAACATCGCCATTAACAGGTCTGTTAACGAACTTGGCGCATCAAGTAATAGGTTTTTTGCATGTTCGGGTGCCTGTTGGCATATATTTTCAGCCACTTTGGCCGCAGCACCATTGCCAAATGGGTGGCTACCAACAATAAGTTGATAAGCGATAATCCCTAATGAAAATATATCACTTCGATAATCAATTGCTTGTTGGTTAATTTGCTCCGGCGACATAAATTGCAAACAGCCATATAAGCGCGACTGATTATTTTCAATGTTGCTATCGCTTGTTGTTGCTTGGGTTGAGTTTATTGTTAAGCAGGCAATGCCAAAATCGGTAATTTTTAACTGCCCTTGGTCATCAACTAATATGTTGCTGGGTTTTAAATCACAATGCACAACATTGTTGCTATGGGCATGAGCAAGCCCCGCCGATAGCTGACGCAAAAGTGCTAATTTTTGTATTAGTGTTAAATGATTTTCTTGCTGAAATTGCGTTAAGGTTTTACTTTTGAAGTATTCCATAACCAATGAGACTTGGTTGTTTTCATCAATAATATTATATATTTGGATAATATTATTGTGATTAACACGCGCCAATAAACGCGCTTCATTTAACGCAAGGTTTACCTTTTCATCCTGGGGTTGGTAAGTAAGCGCTTTAATCGCTACATAACGCTGTAATTGGTTGTCGTGGGCCAAGTACACTTTGCCCATGCCACCTTCACCCAATAACTTTTCGCGCGTATATTGAGGAAACTTATCAGCCATGCATTACCGTAAGTGAAACTTTGTCTTGTCCTTGATTGACGATTAGATCGTTACCTTTGTAAATTCGGTAATAACTGCCGGCAAAGCGTATTTTTTTGCCTTTTCGCTCAATGAGTTCATCGCCATCACAAGCACCTTTAAAGACTTCTCTAAATTGCTTTTTAGCGCGACAAACTTGCGTATTGAAAAGTGTAATATCGTAACCTAGCTCTTTAGCAATAATTTCTGGCAATATCCAACCTTGGCTGTCTGCTTCTACGCCTTTTCTGGCATCGGTATCTTTATGTCTAGCCAAGCTTAGTGTTAAGTAGTGATGTGCTTTATCTGACAAAGACAGCTTTTCTTCGTCAGTTATTAAGTTTAGCTCTGTCGTTTCTTCATCACGACTTAAATTAAAACGATATTTTATTTGGCTCGCAAGTAGCTTTGGCGTAGCAAGCGGTAAGGTTTTTTCACTTTCGTTATTCAGTTTAAGCTGCCAACTTTTGTTATCAAAAAACAATTTATCAAAATTTTCTACCGGATACGCACGGCCATCACTATCAATTAAGTGTTCTTTGTACCATTGTCCTTTACTGTGGACATAAAACAAGGCTATTTCTGCTTGTTCTTCTGACGGCAATATATTGAAGTCTGAAAGTATTATTGGACTATTTGCTGAGGTGTTTCCTGATGACTCAACCGCAAGTAGCATATTTTCTGGGCCGGTTAAATCTTTCACCAATAAACCATGAGCATTGGCTTGCCCGAAGAAAACATTATCGTCGACTTGAAGTTTGTGTGGTTGGTCTTTTAGTAGCTTATAGTTGTTTACCCAAGTGCCATTTGTACTTAGGTCGCGAATAAACCATTGTTTATCTTTCCATTCAATTATGGCATGCGTTCTCGATATTTCAGGAGAATTGATCACCATGTCAACATTGGTGTTAGAACGGCCAATACAATGATATGCATTTAAATAGCTTAATGCTTGTTGCTGATTTTCAAAGTTTAAAATTGCTGCCATATAATTATTCTTGGTTCGCTTTCGCCGCTATTTTACCATAATAATGCATTAGAAAATTAATTGCATATAAATGAAAATAGCCCGCTATTGTGTATGATAAATATCATTAAAATATTCTATTTCACATATTTTAAAGCTTATTACTAAGAATACACGCATCTTACTGTTACTGCTTTGTAATGCACACATTTGTTCAATAAAAATTACGAAAACCTATTTTAAATATTTGTATGGCGAAAAAATAAAGGCGCTAAAAAGCGCCTTTATTTTAAAGCTAATGACCAATTTAACTTGTTACGCTAACTTTAAAATAGCCAATTTGCTCTTTTAAATTGTTGGCTAATGCGTCAAGCGTAAGAGCAACGTTATTGTTTTTTTCTAATGAATTGGTTGAAGAATCTGCCATATCAGCAACACTTTTCATACCTTCATAGAGTTCATCAATAGCTACTATTTGTTCTTTCGATGCTTCTACAACTTGGCGCACATTTAGCAAAGAGTTATTCGCTTGGTTTTCAATTTCTTTTAGTAGCTCAGCTGAGTCAACACCTAGGGCGAGCCCTTTCTCAATTTTAGGTAATGTTGATTCCATAGCTACTACTGAACCCGCGGTTTCTTTGGTAATTTCGGTTAACATGGCTTCAATTTCTGAGGTGGCAGAGCCAGTACTTTGCGCTAAGGTTCTTACTTCATCTGCAACAACAGCAAAACCTCGACCTGATTCTCCCGCCCTAGCGGCTTCAATAGCAGCGTTTAACGCTAACAAGTTGGTTTGGTCAGATATGCCGCTGATCACTGAAATAATGCCACTAATATCTTTGGTGCGCTGCTCAAGCTTTTGCAGTTTTTCTAATGCGCTGCTAACGGTGGTTAATACCTTTTCAATTTCTTCGGCTGTGGCATTAACCGATTGGCTGCCGGATGTACAAGAGCTTAACGTTTGTGATGAGTTTTCTTCAGTTTGCACTAATAATTCAGATACTGTGTAGGTTTTATCGCGCATGTCGTTTAAATTATCAGTAGCAAGTGCGGTGTATTCACGCTGCTGCTGCACTAAAGCAAGCACGTCAGCTGAGCCCGCTGAAACAATATCTATTTGGCCATTAATTTCTTTTGATGCGTCGGCGATATTTGTTACCGTTGAGCTTAACTGATTTTGAGTTTTCTTTAACGAGAACAACACACTATTTTCATAACGAACTTCTATGCTTTGCGTTAAGTCACCTTCGGCAACTTTTGATAATAAACTAGCTACTTCGCTTGGCTCACCATCAAGTGAAACTCTCAAGCCTTTGGCAATACGGTAAACAATAAAACCGCTGATCAAAAATGCAATGCCCGTTAGCGCCAGCATAACACCTTCAAAACTTGCTGCAGTTTCTCGTACCATTTTTGTTGCTTGTTGATTTTCAACTTCTTGATAGTCAATAAATTGATTAATTGCCGCCAACCATTCAACAAAAGCAGGCCTAACGGAATTCAATAATAGCTGCTCTGCTTGTTGCTTATCACCTTGTTGCATTTTGTTGATAACTTGCTTAACCAAAGGCATGGTTTTACTTTCAATGCGTTTAATTAAAGTAAGAATATTTTCTTCGCTTGAAGACGAGCCTTCAATCATTAATTGGTAAAGCGGTACGCGTGATTCATTATAAAAAACTTCTAAACGGGAAATATCTTTTAAGGTCCGTTGCAGCTCACTGTTTTCTTGCAGTAACACCACATCACGAATCGCAATTGCTCTGTCGTGCACACTGCCACGAAAATTTATCGCGTAGCGTTGTTTAACTGAGTTAATATCGGTAATAACTGTCATCGATTTATCAATGGAATTTACGCTATTGATACCAACAATAGTGATAACAATCATCATCATAATTACCGCACCAAAGCCAATGAGTAACCGAGTTTGCACTGTCGCGCGAGTAAAAAAACTTAACATAGTAAATAGCCTATAAAGATATTGTAAATACAACATTGTCAGTAATAGACCATAACTAGTGCTATTGAATTTCAAATATTTATGTAAATAGCTTAATAGGCAAGAAAGGCGTTTTCGATGAAGAAAATTAGGCTTGTTTAATCAAGAACTCGATTACATCATCCATATCAAGATCAAAATCAGAAGCTTTAACTCCTTTAACAATATAATCATCACTGCTTGAAAGGTCTAACTCTTCGGTATCTTGGTATTCATTTTCTTCACAATTGAAAAATAAGCGCACGCCAGGTCGTAAAGAGTCTGATTTATTCCTACGTTCAACTATCGCTACCCTATTTGAGCTTAATTGCACCAAAGAGCCTACAGGGTATGCTCCTATCGCTTTGATAAACTCTTCAACAAGTTCAATATCAAGATGGTTATGATTATTCGCCAAGTTACGTAAAATGATGAATGCTTTGTAGTGGCAAGAGCCTTTTTTGTAACACCTATCACTAGTCAATGCATCGAAGATATCGCAAATGCTCATCATGCGGCAATATTTGCTAATTTTGTCGGCTTTAAGTTTAAACGGGTAACCATTTCCATCAAGCTTTTCATGATGATAAGCAGCTACTTCGTAACTTAACTGGCTTACGCCTTTAGTCTTCTTAAGAATATCAGCAGAGTGATTTGCATGAGTTTTCATAATAAAAAACTCTTCATCCGTTAACTTGCCAGGCTTATCAAGTATGTTGTCGGGCACTACTACTTTACCGACATCGTGTAAAAAGGCACCCAATGTCATTTGATAAACCGTTGCTTTATCTATCTTCAAATAACTTGCAAATATCGATAAGTAAACAGATACCGAAGTTGAATGCTCAAGTAAGTATTCACTCTTGTTACGTATACTGACCAAGCAAGATATAGAGTCTACATTATTAAAAATTGAATCAACTGAACTACTTGTAATATCGATTATTGGCTCTAGGTCAATATCGCACCCGTTCCTTACATCACTAAATGTTTTATTAAGCACTAATTTGGATTTAGTGATCACTTCCTTAACTGACTTTAAATTTTCCGGTGTTAGTTCGTTTTTGGATAACGATGTTGAGGCGTTATTAATAACTTCAGGTGTGTTTTTAACTTCTGCTGCAATAGTTTTTTCATCATCAATCAGTACTGTTTTAACGCCCTTATCCGCAAGGTTATCAATTACAGCAGTACTTTTAATGTGACTAGGAGACTTCAATTTAAAATCGTCGTTTTGCTGTTTTATTTCAACAACATAATGACCAACTTTCAGTGAGGATAGTTTTGTTTCTACAATCATATAATTTACATTCCCCCTTTTGAATAAGGTTGTTTATATAATTCATAGGTATATTTATAACATTTATCAAATATAAAACCATCCTTATTGATATCGGTCATACTTTCTTTTTTGTAGACATTATTGTTTCTAAATAAATGACTTTCTGCGCTAAGTTGAAGTAAAAGGTATAAAGATTAAATTTGGCATAAATGAGCAGCATCTGTTTCGCTATAAATAAACTACGGGTTATAAAAAAACCGCATAATTGCGGTTTTTTTATCTATTTATGCATTTATGCATTTATGCATTTATGCATTTATGAAACTATCGCTTGAGATTAATCGTCTTGATCATTAACAATTCTGTGCAAGTGATTAGTCGTATTTTTTTCGTGCGATTGATTCCATTCATCTAACAACAACTGATACTCAGCCACTTCTTGTGGTGTCGCCCTTTGACTGACTGCTTTATCTGTAAGAAAACTAAAACGATCTAATTTTGAATTGTGCATATTAAGCCCTCCTTGCTTATGTACAACTAACTATGAAACAAAATAGAAATTTTCCAAATGAAAAATGTAACAAGGTAAGTGTTTAATAAGCCCCTTCCATCAAACAACCTCCTGCTAATTGGCTATTATTTAACATGTTTTTTGAGCCTAACTAATTAGTAATCGCTCTTGCTAAAAAGTTTCATCCAACCTTAAATCGTAAACTTTTGGTTACATCAAACTTTACATAATAATTAGAACTCTACATAGTAACTTCTCTGCAAAAGCAAAGCGGAGCTAGTATTGCGAATGGAGATGTCTATCAATACAGAATAAATACTTCGAACTCTAACTAATTAGCTCTGCATTCTGGTAGAATGCGCCGCATATTAATAAATGTATTTACTTAACTGGATTTCATGAAAGAATTTATCATCATCGGCGCAGGACAATCTGGGCTATCAATCGCTTATAATTTATCCAAAGAAAATAAAGATTATCTGATTTTAGATGCTAATGAACATGTTGGAGCACCTTGGCTCAAGCGCTGGGATTCTTTAAAGTTATTTACCCCTACAGAATACAATCATCTTCCAGGGATGAAGTTTCCGTTTCCTAAAGGTTATTACCCTAATAAATATGAAGTAGCGGATTATTTAAAAAGTTATGTTGAGAAGTTTTCAATTCCCATTGAGTTCAATAAAAAAGTAACTTCAATTAAGAAAGTTAATGGCATCTTTGAAATAAGCAGTGCAACGGGAGATTATCAGGCTAAGCAAGTTATTATTGCAACAGGCCCATTCCATACACCTTTTACACCACCTTGCCACGCTGATATTGCCGATAATATTACCCAAATGCATAGCGAACATTATAAAAGCCCTGCCCAACTGCAAGAAGGCGATTGCTTAGTAGTTGGTGCTGGTGATTCTGGCGTACAGATTTTATCGGAAATAGCTGAAACTGGCCGTACCGCTTACTTTTCAGGAACCGATAAAATAACTGCGATTCCACAGTCATTTTTAGGGAAAACGTTGTGGTGGTGGTTTACCAAAATTGGTTTCTTATCTGTTACTCGTGACAGTAAAATCGGCAAATGGTTAAGTAAAGGCGTGCAGCCTGTTATTGGTACCGATGTAAAATCACTATTGGCAAGAAAGAATGTTATTCATGTTGGTAGAACCTTGTCTGCCGATCAAACAAGTATAAAATTTCAAAAAGGAAGCATCGACAGCATTAAAAATATTGTGTGGGCTACAGGGTTTAAACCAAACTTTTTTTGGATTGAAAATATCACCTTTGATGAAATGAACTACCCGAGTAATCATCGCGGAGTAAGTAGTGATGTTGATGGCTTATATTTTATTGGCCTACCTTGGTTATACACTAGAGGCTCGGCAACGTTAGGCGGTGTTTGGAAAGATGCCGAATATTTGATGAACTATATTCAAAGTAAGAACAAAGAGAATGTCGTTATTAATAACGTGGTTGATTTAGAAAAAGCATACTAGCTTTGCCAATAGCGTTAGTTATTTTAAAACAAGAGTGACTGTTATTTTGACCACCACTCTTGTTTTAATAAATTTCTATTACGCTACGCGATGTAAAGCACAAACTTTGTTGCCAGATGGATCTCGAAGATAAGCAAGATATAAACTTCCAATAGTACCTTCGCGTACACCTGGTGCATCTTCACATGCAACTCCGCCATTTGCCGTACCAGCAGCATGCCATGCATTAGCTTGTTCTGGAGATGTTGCAGCAAAACCTATGGTACTGCCATTGCCATTGCAAGCTTCTTCACCATTAATAGGTTTGCTTAAAGCAAAAATACCGGTATCAGTAAAATAGAAACAACGGCCTTTTTCGTCCATAACACCTGGCTTGTGTCCTAGTTCACCTAAAATGGCATCATAAAATACTTTTGATGCCTATACGTCGTTCGCGCCAATCATGATATGACTAAACATATAACTTTCCTTTTCATTTAAGAATCATACAAAAAAGAACTAACCGATAAATCAGCTGTCAGCTCTAGTGAAAAACATACCAATTAGCATGCCCGATAAACAATGAATAACACAATAACAATTTGTACTAAATTAGGAGATTAAAATATTTTGAAAGTGCTAGCCCTCCTAAATATTTAACATAATTACAAAACCGCATATTTCACCGCTCACTTAACAGCCAAAAATACCATAAATTTGATTAATTCGACTTTTTACTCTAATAATCCAACATTTAACTTGCAAACGATAATCACTCTCATTAACATTCCACCTTGCAAAAAATGCTCGCTGCATTTCACCTTAGAACAATAGTTAATAATTTGGAGATTAACATGAAGTACTCACCGCTGTTTTTAGCACTTTCTATGGCCATGCCACTAGCCCATGCTAACAGCAATTCGATAGAGGTTATCGAAGTTACCGGCAGTTATTTTAATGATTACAAAGTAGATGAAGCAAAAGGTGCTATGCGTACTGATGCCTCATTACTTGAGACTGCGCAATCAGTAACGGTAATTCCAAGAACGATTGTTGAAGAACAATTGGCGACAACTTTAGGTGAAGTACTAACTAACGACGCTAGTCTTTCAGCGGGTTCAAAACAGCGTAACCGTGAAGTTTTTAACCTAAGAGGCTTTGAATTAAGCTCATCAAACGGTTATTTACGTGACGGACATCAGCATTGGTCGCATTACCAACAACCAATAGAAACATTAGAAAGCGTGGAAGTCATTAAAGGCCCTTCTAGTATTTTATATGGTCAATCAGGCCCTGGTGGCTTAGTTAATATGGTAACTAAGAAGCCAACAGCAAGAGCATTGTTTAACATCGGCGCAGATACTGACCAAGAAGGTTCAACTCGTTTCACTTTAGACGCGGGTGGTGCATTAAACGATGAAGAGTCTCTTAGATATCGTGCCAACTTGGTTAAGCAAGATGTTACTTATCAACGTGAATATCAAAATGGTGACCAACGTGAACGCGATCGTTTTCTAGGCGCTTTAGTTGTTGATTATGACGTATCAGATGATCTTTCTCTGCGCGTACATTATGACTACACCAATGATAAAGCTGGTTTGGATACTGGCGGTTGGTTAAATGAAGACGGCGATTTAATTGGCGACCGTAAAACTATTCGTGACATGTCTTGGGCGTTCACTGATATTGACGTTGAAAATTACGGCGCAGATATTAATTACAATATTAATGATAATTGGCAAGTAGCTATCGGGTATAACAAACAAACATTTGAACGTGAACGCTTTGAGTCTGCCGCTAAAAAGCCATCTGGCTTTAACGAAGGTGATGAGTACACATCAAATCCATATGATCGTTTTGATGATTGGCAGTTCACCACTAAATTCATTGATTTTACGGGCGAATTCGAATTTGCAGGTGTTGAACACCAACTATTAATCGGCGCAAACTCTCTCGATTATTACTACGGTCAACTAAAAGTTAAAGCTTCATCAGTGACTTATTCTGCCGGTCAAAACGAACCAGTTAAACCTGATATTGACTATAGAGATGACGATACTTTATATACAAGCGAATATGACTACTACGGTGTTTACTTACAAGATTTAGTGACTTTAAATGATAACTGGCAAGTATCTTTCGGTGGCCGTTACGATAAACAAAACAAAGAAAACGCCGATAGTGAGTCATTTTCACCTAAGTTTGGCGTGCTTTATCACCCTTCTGAACAAGCAACTGTTTATTACAGCTACACCGAAGGTTTTGAACCGCAAAGAAGTGAAACTTTAAACAATGAAGACGATATTAACCATGGCATGAAACTAGATGCAATGGAGTCGAAGCAAAGTGAAATAGGTATTAAATGGCAGTTAGTTGATGACAGGCTTTTATTAAGTGGTGCTATTTTTGATATCAGTAAAACAGGCAAGTTAATCAGTGAAGATATCGACCATCCTGACTTTGAATCTCGTACAACACAAGCAGGTGAACAACGCCATAAAGGTTTTGAGCTTGGCGCGCAAGGTGCGATAAACGATAAATTATTTATCATGTCTTCATTAATTAATATCGACGCAGAATATGAGAAAGACGAAAATTATCAAGGAAAAACACCTACCGATGTTCCTGAATGGTCTGCGGCTTTATGGTCTCGTTATGAACTTACCGACACGCTAGCTTTTAATGCTGGTGCATTTTATGAAGGTTCACGCTTTGCTGATAGCGCAAATACTATCAAAAAAGACAGCTACACTCGCATTGATGTTGGCGCAACATATCAAATGGATATAGACAACCATGAGCTTAACCTACGCTTTAACATCAATAATTTACTAGACAAGAAGTACCTTATTGGTGGTGGCACTAGTAGTGTAACAGCGGCTGATGGTATTAGCTTTCGTTTAGCAGCTCAGCTAGCGTTCTAGCTATAAGCATAAGGCACAGCATGCATTTTTTTGCGCGCTGTGCCTTTTTAAAGATCAACGCTATTAATCCTCAAGAATTATTACCCAACAAGAAACCGCAGTAATGAAGCCATCAAAAAAAACGCTAAACCTAGCACGATTGATACATGTTTATGTTTCTATGGCCTTGCTAACTTTGCTGCTATTTTTCTCAGTTACAGGAATAACACTTAATCACCCTGAGTGGTTTAGAGATCACCAACCGCAAGTTATAGAAATAGAAGCCACCATTGAAAGTGTACAAAAACTCTTTTTAGAAAATGACGAAATTAGTAATCAGCAACAGCAAAAAATCACCACTGAGCTAGAACAGACTTTAGCTATTTCATTAGCCAACGCTAACGTCGAATTAATGTCTGGAGAATTGTTCTATAGCATCAAGCAAGCAGGTGAAAGTGCCAGTGTGTCTGTTGACTTAGCTTCTGGAGAGGTATTTTTTGAACAAACTCATTACGGTTGGTGGGCAGTGCTAAATGACTTACATAAAGGCCGAAACACTAGCAATTTTTGGGGCTGGATCATTGATCTTTCTAGTCTACTTTTTATTATTTTCGCCATTACGGGCTTTATTTTAGCAATGCCACAAAAGCGCTTTCGCAGAACATTACTGCTCAGTATTGGCAGCACTATTTTTGCCTTATTCAGCATTATTTACTTAGCCTAAAGGAACATGATAAACCTGATGAATACATTATTTTCACATCGCGCCATCAAAGTTATTTTATTGATTTTTTTCTTGCTATTGCTATCCGTTTCACAATCATCTCAAGCACATGGAAGCAGTACAGGCACACTAGCAATAAACCTCGAACTTAAACAGCAACAAGGTGAATATCACCCACCTTACGTAGCGGCTTGGCTTGAAAACAACAACAGAAAATCAGTTCGCACACTGCTACTTTGGCGTAAAGAGCCTAAATGGTTAAAAGATATTCGTCGCTGGTGGCGGAACGTCGGCAGGAAAGATGCTGAATTAGTTGATGCAATTACCTCAGCAACACATGCTGCTGGTAGTTTCCCACTTTCGTTCAAGCTTACCGATGATGAACAACACGCACTTACCGAAGGTGACTACACCCTTTATATCGAAGTTGTTCGCGAAAAAGGTGGTAGAGCACTACTTAAGCAAAAGTTTTCTTTAAACAATCAAACTCAACAATTCACCTTAAAAGAAACCGCTGAAACTGGCGCAATTACTTTTACTGTTACCCCTTAGGAGCAAAAACATGAATTTAAAAAAAGCAACATTAGTGATGCTAGCCCTTGCCGTTAGTAGCCAAGTTAGCGCACATTCACGCTGGATATTACCAAGCCATTTCACACTTTCTTCAGAGCGTGGAGAGTGGGTAACATTAGACGCTACAGCGTCAAATGAAGTGTTTAATGTTGATAAAGCACTGAGTATCGACCCACTAAGCATTTTAACGCCATCGGGTAAAAAATCACGTCCTTCTTCTGCATACAAAGCTCATAGAAAATCAGTGGCTGATTATTTTGTCGAAGAAAGCGGTACATATAAAATTACCAATAATTCAACACCTAGTTACTTTTCAACTTACAAAGTAGGTGATAAACGCCACCGTGCTCGCGTAAATAAAATGGAATTAAAATCATTAGTGCCAGCAAACGCAACTAGCCTGCAAACCGCCTACGGCCTTACGCGAATTGAAAGCTACATCACCATGAACAATCCCTCTGAGAATTATGCAATTGATGGTAAATTCTTAGAATTATTACCTAAAACACATCCTTCAGAAGTGGTAGAAAATGAACCCGCAACTTTCGTATTTACTTACAATGGCAAAGTGCAATCGGGCGTCGAAGTTGAAATCACCCGTGATGGTGCTCGTTACAGAAACAACCCAGAAACATTAACAATGAAAAGTAATAACAAAGGCGAAATTACTTTTACGCCAATGCATGCTGGCCGTTACTTACTGATTGCTGAGCATGAACAAGATGCAAAAAACAAAACACTTGCTGACAAGGAACACGGCGGCGTATTCCTTACCTTTGAAGTACAACTACAATAGAATGTTTCCTTAAAATATAAGTATTTAAGGAAGGGCTACGGTAAAACGTGGCCCTTTTTGTTTATTGTTTATCACATTCATTGTTATGATATCACCTCAACCTTAATTGAGGTTCAAGCTCATTATGAATAAAATTAAAACAGATCTTTCCATTGGTGAAGTGTCAAAACGCAGCGGCGTCACAATTTCTTCAATTCACTTTTATGAGAACAAAGGACTCATTTGTTCGCATCGAAATTCCAGCAATCATCGTCGCTTTTCTCGTGATGTTTTACGAAAAATATCAGTGATAAAAATTGCTCAAAAGTCTGGGGTTCAGCTAAAAGAAATCAAAGAAGCGTTAGCGACTATTCCAGACAATAAAACCGTAACCCTCGAAGATTGGAGCCGACTTTCAAAGCAATGGCACAATCAACTTGACGAACGCATCAACCAACTTATTGCCTTGCGCGATAATCTTGATAGCTGTATTGGTTGTGGTTGTTTATCAATTGACCGTTGCAGATTGGCCAACCCGTATGACACATTAGGTGACTTAGGCCCCGGCCCTCACCTCAAACCAGATGGTGTTGAATACGAAGATGCGTCATCAGAAGGTGATACGTGTTTAACTAAAAGTAGTTAGAACTCACTATATTAAGCTGAAAAGTCGCAGTTTAGTTTTATTGTTAGCATTGTATTTAAAGTCGGCATTCAATAATAAAACTTGTTTTCGAGCTTAAAAAAAGCATTAAATTTTAGTTAGATAGTACAATTGCAACCGCTGGTTGACAAATTAACAACTTGACTTGCTAGTTTGCAACTAACTGATTTCCTAAGATTGCAGCTCAAAAATTAACAAAGGAAAACCCTTATGATATTAGCAGATAAAATTATCAGATTAAGGAAACAGCTGGGCTGGTCACAGGAAGAGCTGGCAGAAAAAATGAATATTTCTCGACAGTCAGTATCTAAATGGGAAAGTACGAATAGCATTCCTGATTTAAATAGAATAATTAAGCTAGCTGAAATTTTTGACGTTTCTACTGACTTTTTATTAAAAGACGAACATGAAGCATTCAACTCTAGCGATGAAAGTAAAGACGCTAATATTCTCCAAGTGAGTTTAGAGCAGGCAACAAAGTACGTTGAAACTAAAATAGAAGTTTCAAACATAGTTACCAAAGGCGTAATGCTTTGTGTATGTTCTGTAATACCGCTATTTTTCTTTTTAGCAATGGCTGAAACCAGCAAGTTAGGCCTGACTGACGATATCGCAATAGCAATAGGTGTTGTTAGCATTTTGGTCATGGTGTCTATCGCAGTAAGCTTTTTTATAAAAACCAACCAATATGAAAGTGATGCAGAAGTTATAGACAATGAAGAGTTTGAGTTGGCCTATGGCGTGCACAGTGTTTTCAAAGAAAAACTACAAAAATTTAAACCCAGCTACAATAAAAGGCTATCAATCGGTATATTCCTATTCATTGTCAGTTTTGTGCCGCTGATGGTCGTTAGCATGTTTTCTAATGGCAGTGATGTCGTTTTAATGATGTTAATTGTCCTGATCCTCATGATAGCGGCAGGGATTTATATTGTCGCACCGATATCAGCTCAATACGACGCATACAACAGTATTCTAAAAGATACTGGGGTAGATACAGAAAAAAGTAAGCGCACTAAAAGAGCGGAAAAGCTCGCTGCGTTTTACTGGCCTTTACTTGTCGCTATATTTCTTGGCTGGAGCTTATGGACAATGAATTGGGCAGTAACTTGGATAATTTGGCCTGTCGGAGCAGTACTTTTTGTAGCTTTGGTCGGGCTAATGGAGCTATTAGAAAAAGAACAGTCTCGGTAACAATATATATACGCTCCTGCGCATTCATGGGCTCGCGTAATACACGATTCTTGAATATAAAAAACCGAAAAGCTTCACAACTTTTCGGTTTTATTACACGGCTCTATTTAAAGCCTTGCTTAAGAAGCATTCTTCAAAGGCTGTTTAATTTTAGTATCAGTAGATTCTTTCGCTAAATCATGGGTAGTACAAGCACTACGGTTTTCAGCTATCCATAAATAGAACACAGGTAAAACAAACAAGGTAAAGAACGTACCGATTGCCATACCCGCCACTAAAATAATACCAATACTATTTCGAGCTTCAGCGCCAGCACCAGTAACTAACACTAATGGGAAGTGACCAAGTATCGTCGCGGCTGTGGTCATTAATATTGGTCGTAAACGTGTTGTGGCCGACTCAATAACTGCGTCAAACTTGCACTTACCTTCTTCTTGCAAATGATTAGCAAATTCAACAATCAAAATGCCATTTTTAGCGATTAAGCCAACCAAAGTCACCAAGCCAATTTGCGAATATATGTTGATAGTAGTTAGCTCTAAAAATGGCAGTAATAACGCGCCTGATAACGCTAAAGGCACACAACCAAGCAAGATAACTAAAGGATCTCGATAGCTATTAAACTGAATTGCCAATACCAAGAAAACAATCATTAACGAAATGCCCATTACGGTAATGAGGCTATTGCCTTCCGTTCTTATTTGTCGCGATTCACCCGCATAATCTAAGTTATAGTTATGCGGTAAAATATTCGCCGCTTCAGTTTCTAACGTTTGTAATGCTTGTTCTTTAGTAACCCCAGGTAAAATACCGCCATAGATTCTAAAAGAATTTTGCTGACCGAATGAACCTAAAGTTCTCGGTACAGTACGATAGTTAATTTCGGTAAATGCTGACACCGGAATTAACGCACCTGATGGTGTTTTCACGGTTAAATCTAATATTTTCTCTGGCTGTGATGTAATGTTATCTGCCACCATCGGAATAACCCGATATGCCTTACCATTTGCATCAAAGCGATTAACATAATTGCTTGAAAGGTAAGTTGATAACTGACTGCTCACTAACGACACATTCATGCCTAAATCAGCAATTTTTTCACGGTCTAGCTTTAATTCAATTTGTGGTAAATCAATTTTTAAATCGGTATCAGCATAAAGAAATTGTCCGCTTTGAAACGCAGAGCCGACGAGTTGATCTGCGTAAGATTTCATTTCACTGTATGGCGCTGAAGACTTAACAACTAATTCAACATCAAACTGGCCTGCCGTTGGCAATGGTGACGGCAATATCGGTAACAGATCTAAGCCTTCAGAGTTGGTTAAACGACCATAAACTTCAGGTAACATTTCTTGTATGCTTTTTGTGCGCTTGTCATTACCTTCAAACTCAAGGCCACCAAAACCACCGCTGCTTAAAACAATTTGCCAAAGCTCTTTACTACCTTCGGTTTCAAGTAAAGCATCCGCCACACTTTCAACATTGTCTTCATTATATTGTAAGGAAGCATCTGGTGGTGATTGTACAACGATAAACACACTACTTTGGTCTTCAGTCGGTGCAAGTTCTTTTGCTGACATTAAGTAGAAAGGCACAACCAATAATGCAACGATTAGCGCAAGAAAAAATAACTGCCCTTGCCAGTGAAAAGTCTTTTGTAGTAATCGACCATAAAAGTTTTGCAGGTGTTCAAAAGCGTGATTGACCTTAACGGTTAACTTACCTTCTTTGCCCCCTTCACTCGATACATAAGCACTCATGATAGGTGATAAGGTTACGGCAACAATGCCAGATATAATGACGGCAATTGCTAAGGTAAAGGCAAATTCTTTAAACAGTACGCCTGTTAAACCAGACAAAAAGCCAATAGGTACGTAAACCACAGCAAGTGTTAAGGTCATGGAAATTATAGGTACTAATAGCTGTCGAGAGCTCATTAATGCTGCTTGCAAACGAGGAACACCTGCACGCATATGTCGAGCAACATTTTCAACAACCACAATGGCATCATCCACCACTAAGCCAACTGATAATACTATGGCTAATACTGTTAACAGGTTCAAACTAAAGCCCATCAACCAAATCGCCGCAATGGCACCAAGAATGGAAATGGGAATAGTAATCAACGGCACTAATGCGGCTCTAAATGACCCCATCAAAAGGACAACAACAATACCGACTAATACGATAGTTTCCATTAATGTTGTGACAATTTCTTGCAAGGCATCACGCATGTAAAGCGTGCCGTCGTAAGCAATATCAACCTTCAGTTCAGGCGAAGTGGCATTAATTTCATCTAGCACTTTATAAAGTTTGTCACCAATAGCAATTTCATTGGCGCCAGGTAATGGCCAGACCGAGATGTATACGGTGTCTTTACCGTTGAATCGAGCTGTGGCACTGGCTTCTTCAGCGCTATACTCAACACGAGCAACATCTTTTAAATAAACTAATGTTTCGTCACTTTGTTTGATGATCAACTGCTCAAATTCACCAACAGACGACATTTGAGTATTAGCAATAATATCTATTTTTTGACGAGCGTTTTCTGCATAACCTAGTGTAGAGATGCGGTTATTGTTGCTCAGTGCTTGGTAAACTTCATCGGCACTAACATTGAAAATATTTAAACGGTCAGCATCAAGCCACACTCGCATAGCTGGTGTTCTTGCCCCTTCAATACCAACTTTTTGTACACCTTCAATATTATTAATAATCGGGTTAATTTCACGAGTTAGGTAATCAGTAATTTGCGCTAAGGTTGAGCCTTCAGCAAGTACATTGAGATAAAACACAGCAAACGGTCTATCCGTTCTTACCACGGTAACAAATGGATCTTCAGCGCCAGTTGGCAATTCAAACTTTATTTGATTCAAACGGGTATTTAGTTCAGCTAATGCATTAGTACTGTTTTGATTAAGCTGCAGCCAAGCCGTTACTTTACTTTGCCCTGAGCCAGTACTTGATTCAACAAAATCAACACCTGGTACTGTTGACGCTACACGTTCAATTGGGTCAGTAACAAAACCTTTAACTACGTCCGCAGAAGCACCAGTATAATTAGTGGTTATTTCTAGCGAAGCACCTTCAATTTTAGGGAATTGTAATACCGAAATAGCATTAACAGCCCATAAGCCCACTAAACAAATAAATATCGATAATACCGTCGACACCACAGGCTTACGGACAAATATGTCCATCAGACGACTTTGGGAGGATAGTCCTTTAATCATGAGTATTCCTATCCGCCCATTTTTTCGTTATCAAAACGAATTTTCAGACCTGGACGTAATTTGAATGAGCCTTTAGCTGCGACTAATTCATCCAACGCTAGCCCTTCATTGACAATAACTTGCTCGTTTACCCGGTCGCCTAGAGTCACTTTTTCACGACTTGCACGGTAATCACCGTTTTCGTCTTTTACCAACTTAAAAATATATTCACCTAATTGATCACGCACAATAGCTAAACTAGGCACCATAATCACTGACTGCGCAGATGTAATAGGTACAGCAACTTTAACTAATTGATTAGGCTTAACCTCCAACTCTGACTTAAGCACTTTAGCGCGATATTTAAGTTGACGAGAGTCTTGTGTTAATAAAGGTTCTACTGAACTAATCACGGCAGCACTACTTACGCCAACTAATGAAGAAGCACCACTAGCCGTTACTTCAACAGTACTGTTTATCGCTAATTGCGGGTAAATTTGCGGCACTTTAAAATCGACCCAAATGAAATCATCAATACCGATTAAGTCAGTAATATCAGTATTACTGTCAAGAAATTGCCCAACACTAATATTGTGAATACCAATACTGGCATCAAACGGCGCAACAATAACTTTTTTCGCAATAATCGCTTCTAAGCGGGTAATATCAGCTATGGCAATACGATACTCAGCTTGGGCAACATCAACATTTTCTTTACTAATACGCTTTTCTTTCGCAAGTTCTTGATAACGCGCTAAGGTTTGCTGCTTTAAAATTTTAGTCGCTTTTGCTGATGCCAATGATGCCAACTCTTCTGTGTGCTCTAACTCAAGTAACACTTGACCTTTTTTAACAACATCACCTGAGGCAATATTAAGTTTACTTACCTTGCCAGCAAGCTCATTTTTTAAAGCGATATACTTTACCGCATGCCCTTCCCCAATCACTGAAAGTTGTTTTTGGTAGTTAGCATTAACCGCACGAAAAGCTTCTACTTTTGCGCTTGGCTCTGGGCCAGACTGCATTTGTTGATTGTTAGACAATGAATCTTTGTAATAAAACAGCCCGCCAACAGAAGCAGACACAATAACAACAACACTAAGCCAAGGGAGTAATTTCATAAAAGTTTTCCTAAGTTGAAATGCCGTCGTATTTCCATACCCACAACATTTCTGTATTAATTTCGCCACAGCATAAGACCTCAACCATAGTTGAGGTCAATATATTATTTATAAATATTTTCTAACTACAAATCCATACAGCATTAATATAGATAGTCATTTCAGCAACCTAATTTCAAGCACCATGCATTTTATCTTAGCACTATTCTAACATTGACTCAGTCCATTACTTAATGATTATCCATGCTTAATTTCATGCACAATGGCAGCTTTACTCAATCTTAAGAAACCATTTACCACTTTTCTGGTCATAATTCTCAAATGCGATAACTGTCCAATATTGAACCTCATTGCAAAAATTGAGCAGGTATGAACTGTATAAGTTGATAACTCATCAATTTGTATCTATTAGAGCCATTTAACTTGCGCTATTATAACCACGAAAAATAGCTAGCCACTGGAGTACCACTTGTTTAAAAAATTTACATTTTTACCTATAGCCATCATGGCTTCATCAGTTTTGTCATTAACGATAAGCCTATCTGTTGAGGCAAAAACTGAACCAGTGAGTGCTCTCGCAAAAAATACCGCAGACTACGCCGTATCAACTTACCAAAAAGATATGGTTAATAGCTTACGTGAACTTGTTAAGTACAATACCTTAGCAAAAGACGGCGTCTCTGCTAACGACAATCCAGCCCATATTGCCTTTAAAGCAGAGTTAAAAAAGCAAGCATTAGCGCTAGGCTTAGACTTTACCGATGACGGCTACGTAGTGGTAATTGGCTTAGGCAATCAAAAAGAACGTGTTGGCATTATTACTCACGGTGATGTGCAACCGGTTAACCCTGAAAAGTGGACTAAGTCGCCATTTGAACTTGATACCACAACAGAGCCAGGCCGCTTAATTGGCCGAGGTACTGAAGATGACAAAGGCCCTATTTCTACCGCACTTTATGCGATGAAAGCCATTAAAGATAAAGGCATTGCACTTAATAAACGTATCGAGTTATATGTTTATATGGCGGAAGAGTCTGACTGGGAGCCTTTAAAAGCTTATATTAAAACTCACGACTTACCACAAACCAACATCACTATTGATGCTGAGTATCCCGTGGTAACGGCTGAAAAAGGTTATGGCACTATTAAGTTAGTTTTTAACAAACAAGAAATGCCAACCATTTCTCCTTATATCAGTGAATTCACTGGTGGTTTCTTTGGCAGCCAAATTCCTGAAGATGCCAGCGCAACCATTGAAAATGCTAACATTGTGCTACTGCAACGTTTAATGCGTAAAGCGCGTGATTACCAAGGTGTCAGTTTTGATCTTGAATTAAAAGACAGCACACTAATCATTAAAGCCTTGGGTAAATCAGCACACTCTTCAAAACCTGATGATGGTGTTAACGCTATTCCTTACTTAGCAGACTTATTATCACGCACACGTTGGGTGAACAATGGCCCTGGTACTTTAGTTAACTTTGTTAATGACAATATCGGTTTGGGGTTAGAAGGGGAAAAATTCGGTAATATCGCGTATCAAGATGACTTTATGGGCCCGATGACGGTAGCTCCAACGGTGATTAAGCAAAGCGATGACAATTTAGAGCTGAACATTAATTTACGTCGACCTCAAGGTAAAACTAAGCAGCAACTTGGTGATGAAATTCATCAAACAGTTGTTGATTGGAATAATAGGTTTGACGCTAACGTGACTGAACTTGAACATTATATTGGTGACCCTTTCATTCAAAAAGGTGCGCCACATGTTGATACCTTGCTATCAGTATTTAGTCATTTTACTGGTATTAAAGACGCTAAGCCGATTGCTATTGGTGGTGGTACAAATTCACGTTTATTCCCTAACGCGGTAAGCTTTGGTCCATCGATGCCAAACACTGAATACACCGGACATTCTGAGCATGAATTTATTACCATGGATCAGTTTGTATTGAATTTGAAAATGTATACTGCGGTATTGGTTGAATTAGCCAAATAGCAGCAAGGTAAAGTAAGCTTAAGATACCAAAAGCGGTGCAGTACCTGCTTTTGGTATTCTTTAACTCATTTCCTTTAATACCATTTTAATGGCCATGCGAGTATCGTCAATTTTACTCACCAAGGCTTTAACAACGGTTTCTTCTTCATTCATCAAATGCCAAGAGTCAGCCCATTCCGCTTTCAGCATAACCGCTTTATCAGCAACATCGGGATCGATAAGAGCGCTCAAGTCGACAACTAAGCCAACTTCAACCCAACCTTTACGAGGATTGCCGGAAATTTCATCGCCGTCATAATGTGCGGTTAAAATAATATGTTCTAATTCGCCCAGATGTTCAAACACTTCAAAAGCAGCTGTTCTGACATTATTATTTTCTTCGCTAACCTCCATACGCCATGCATTATAGCTAAAGCCAAGTAAGGCAAATAGCACACTAAACACACTCATGATGTAATAAACTTTTAATTTTTCTTTCAAATTTCTCAATCTGACGACCTCTTTATTTCCTTGAAAAATGCAAACACTACTTAGCAGCTTTTACAGACCGAATATATTGCTTAAAGCATTCAGCCGATACAAATTTCACTGCCTTTTTACTACACATATTTATTAACTTTTATATTCGGTAGAAAATATGTTTACTAATCATTAGCTCCTAGTATGCGATAGCGGTAGCCCTGAGCACAAGTAAACGATATTATTTAACAAAATCATTAATGTGTTCTGAATATGAAAAAAGTGTGTGTTATTACCGGTGGTAGCTCAGGAATTGGTTTAAGTATAGTTAAACTATTTTTAGCTAAGCAATATCAAGTATTTAATCTAGATATTAGCCCTTCAGACTTTGGTGAGTTTTGCCAATGCGATATTACGCAAGTGAGTCAGGTCAGCCAAATCATTAATGACATCGTAAAACAAGGCACGATTGACGTTTTAGTGTCTAACGCCGGCATTCATTTCTCTGGCTCTATTGAAAACACTAGTGAAGATGAATTAGAACGGGTTTTTAATATCAATGTTAAAGGTGCATACGCGGCAGTAAAAGCTGTTTTACCAGTGATGAAAACACAGCAAAATGGTGCAATAATTTTAATGGCTTCTGACCAAGCATTAATAGCCAAATATAACTCATTCGCCTACAACCTCAGTAAAGCCGCCTTGGCATCAATGGCTAAAACTACCGCGCTTGATTACGCACAATTTAATATTCGCGCTAATGCCGTGTGCCCAGGTACGATAGAAACACCGCTTTATCATCAAGCTATTAATAATTATTGTGAAAAGTCTGGTGCCAACAAAGCTGAAGTACATGCAGAAGAAGCAGCATTACAACCGTTGGGCAGATTAGGACAAGCAGAAGAAGTTGCAGAGCTGGTCTATTTTCTCGGTTCAGACAAAGCAAAGTTTATCACCGGTAGCTTACAAGTGATCGACGGCGGCTACACTGCGCAATAGTGTAAAAAACATGATGAATATCATTGATCCTCATCTGCACTTATTTGATCTTAACAAAGGTCAATACCACTGGTTGAAAGCGGAAAACCCACCCTTTTGGCCAGATAAGTCAGTGATTGCGAAAAACTTCAATGAGCAAGACCTTAAGCTTGCTTCACCACTCAGCCTTGCTGGTTTTGTGCATATTGAGGCCGGATTTGATAACCAACAACCATGGCGAGAAATTGCATGGTTAGAGCAAAACTGCCAAAGCAACTTCCGCTCAGTTGCCAGTCTCGATATTACTTTAATGCCAGAAATATTTTCACAGCAACTAGATAAATTATTAGCTTATAAAAGTGTTGTTGGCATCCGCCACATTTTAGACGATGAAGCGTTAAGTATACTTGAACATGAAAACAGCCTTATTAACTTACAGCTTTTAGCAATAAAGCAACTCAGCTTTGAACTGCAACTATCATTGTCTGATAGCCAAGTTATTGAGCAATTAATTGAAATAATATCGGCTACTTCGGGTCTATTCTATTGTATCAATCACGCCGGTTGGCCACCTTTAAGCATTGAACATAGCACAACACAATGGCAAGTAAATCTTCAGCGCTTAAGTGAATTTAGCAACATTTATATTAAGTGTTCTGGTTTCGAAATGGCTGACAGAAATTACAGCAAAAGTTGGCAACAAAAAGTGATTAGCCAATGTATAGCAAGCTTTGGGCTTTCACGTGTCATGCTAGCAAGTAATTTTCCATTATGCTTATGGCAGACAAGCTATCAAGACAATTGGCTTAATCACTGTGAGATCAAGCAAGATGACAATGAACAGTTAACTGGCAATGATATAAGTCAGCTTTGTTACCAAAATGCTCACAACTTTTATCGCTTTTAAGCTGCATTTTTTTTCCTGTAACCTACTATACTAAAACGATAACTTTTTCGAATCAGCGATTATCTACTCACACAATGAAATTTCAGAGTATTAAATAGCAAAATAATTCTGCGGATAATAAAAATATGATTAATACCTCAAATTGCATTATTGAACACCCGTTAGAGAACCTAAATACCGAAAATTGGCAACAACTTGTTAACTTAATGGCAGAGCTATTTGACGCTGCTAGCGGCGTTATTGTGCAATATCGCCAACAAACCTTTAATGTTGTTGCCACTAGTGACAACGACGACAACTTCTTGCAAGTAAATGCCACTTGGCCTTGGAACATTAAGAGCTTTTGCCGCCGCATTGTTGAAACTAACGACAAACTTTATGTTAAAAATGCCATAGATGATAGTGAATGGGCATGTGCTCCACCGGTAAGCAAAGGGCCAGTAAGGTCATATTTAGGCTATCCACTATACTGGCCTGACGGTGCACTTTTTGGCTCTTTTTGTATTATTGATACCAAAGCAACAGACTATTCAACTGCGTTAGATAAAACATTAGGTCAGCTAAAGCTTATCGTAGAAAATGACCTTCGCTATGTCTCTCATATCATCGAAACCAATATATTATTGGCTGAAAAAACGGTGCAAGAACGACAACTTAAAAAGCTCGCTTTGTATGATCAACTTACTGGTTGTGCCAATCGAAACTTACTTATTGACCGTGTTAATTATCAAATAGCGCAAGCACAGAGAAACAACTCTCAATTTAGTTTAGTGTATTTTGATCTCGATAAATTCAAACCAGTTAATGACAATTACGGTCATCAATGTGGCGACTTAGTACTTACTAATATCGGTAAAGTAGTCAAAGCTGCCGTGCGAGAAACCGACACGTTAGCTAGAATTGGTGGCGATGAGTTTGTTATCGTGATGAACAAAAAAATCAATAACGACAAAATTAAACAAAAATTACTAGAAACCATCGAAGCACCTATCCAATATGGCGATATAAATGTTTCAGTAACGGCAAGTATTGGCATTGCCACCTACCCTGACGATGGCAAAACAACGAAAGCGTTATTAGCGGCGGCCGATGCTGATATGTATTCAGACAAAGCAAAAAATATCATTGCTGATTAAAATAGTTCTCGCCATAAGCGTTGATTTATCGCAATATAATTTCACATACTGAGTAAATTATAAAAAATTATTTCATCTGAAACGCTATGGATTCATTCGATAAAAAAATATTAAAAATTCTACAAAATGACTGCACTTCTTCGGTTAGTGATGTGGCCAGCCAAGTAGGTTTATCAACCACACCTTGTTGGCGTCGCATTCAAGCCATGGAAAAGTCTGGCATCATAAAAGGTCGTGTTGCACTTGCCGACCCTGAAAAGCTCAATGTTGGCTTAACGGTATTTGTTACCATCAAAACGAATCAACATAATCCTGAATGGTTAAGTGAGTTTAGAAACGTCGCTGAAGACTTTCCTGAAATTATCGAGTTTTACCGCATGAGTGGTGAGGTTGATTACCTATTACGCGTTGCCGTGCCTGATATGAAAGCCTACGACAGCTTTTATAAACGCTTGATAACACGAGCAAGCTTTGCCGATATCAGTTCAAGCTTCGCGATGGAAGAAATTAAATACACCACGGCTTTGCCTGTCGATTATATTTAGTCAAAAAAAGACAGCGCCAGTAGGTCATTGTTTTTGAGGCAAAAGAAACTAAAAGGGGAGCTTTCGCTCCCCTTTTTAGTGCTTGAATTTAGCCAGCTTACTTTAGCGCATTCACCGTCACATTAGGCGAACGCTTGACGATTTCATCATTAAGTTCAATACCAATACCTGGAGTATCCGGCGCTTGAAAAAAGCCATTAATTGGCTGTGGGTCTTGTAAGCATAACTCACGGTTCCAATCTTTTATCGCATAAGTATGATGCTCATGAATTAAAAAGTTTGGAATCGCAGTTTCTAAATGCAACGAAGCGGCTGTTGCTACTGGGCCGCCACAAACATGGGCTTGAATACGAATATCGTAAACATCGGCATAATCACACACTTTTTTAGCTTCGGTAAAACCACCACATAAGCCAATATCAGGTTGTAAAACATCAATACTTTGATCTTCAAAGTAAGGGCGCACATCCCATCGGTGATATAAACGCTCGCCACCGGCAATCGGTACATTAACGTTATCAGCCACTTTTTTGTGTACCGCTGAATTTAAATAATTAACCGGCTCTTCATAAAACATACAGCCAACTTCTTCAACAATTTTGCCCATTTGAATAGCTGATGCCGCGCCCATTAACGAATGCGATTCAAAGATAATATCAACATCTTCACCAACAGCATCACGAATAGCGCGTAAACGATTGCCAAATAAGCGCATTTGTTTCGGGGTAAATAGCTTTGTGCGATCAAACGACGAACTGCCATCTTGGTTATAAACAATCGGGTCAACTTTTACCGCGTCATAGCCTTGTGCAACCGCTTTTAATGCCGCTTCGGCGTATTGTGCTGGCTCGATTAGTTTGTTGATTTGTGTGTCCCAATCGAACTGTAACTGGCTAGCATAAGTTCGTAGCTTGTCATTCGTTTTACCGCCTAGTAATTGATAGACCGGCAAACCTAAAGCTTTACCTTTAATATCCCATAATGCGGTATCTATCGCGCTCATTGCAGAATAAAGCACAGGGCCGCCGCCTAGTCCCCAAAAGCTTTCTCGCAACATACGTGACCAAAGTAATTCAGTATTAAAAGGGTTAAAGCCAATAAGCACCGCTTCGCTAATTTCTTTTAGCATTGCCGCCGCAGCGCTATGTCCCCAATCGTAAGCAAGACCAGCTTCACCAACGCCACTAATGCCTTCATCAGTATGCACGCGAATAAACACCGGATTCCAGCCGGGACGCTTCGGACATTCAATATCAAAAATTTCTACATGAGTTACTTTCATTACGCTCTCTTTAAATTCTTATGTGTTAATTTTATCAGCTATCAATTCATCGCTATAACGCGAAACTAGGATCTACTTTATAAACCCGACGCAGCATCGCCGGCCATGCTTTTTGCCCACCGGTTAAGCCAGTATGAACAATATCTGCTTGGCCTTTAATGCCATCAACAATACTTTGGTTGACTAATATCGGTTTCATGCCAGTCGACATCACTTGAACTTGAATTTGGCAGGCGCGTATTAAATCGTACATGTGCATAAACGCATCACCAATGCTTTTCCCCATGGTTAACGCGCCGTGGTTGCGCAGTAGCATAAAGTTTTTATCACCCAAATCTTGCTGTAAACGCAACTTTTCAGCGTCATTTACCGCTAAGCCTTCATAGTCGTGATAACTCATCGACGCTAAGGCAAACATTGAATATTGGCTAATTGGCAACAGCCCTTCTTCTAAACTTGCTACTGCTATTGCTTCATTACAATGCACGTGTAAGGCACAAATATCATCATGACGAACTTCATGAATGGCACTATGAATAGTAAAACCAGCAGGGTTAAACTCAAAAGGACAGTCAACATCAACAATATTGCCTGCCATATCAATTTTCACTAAGTTCGACGCTGTAATTTCATCAAAGCGCAAACCAAAAGCATTTATCAATACATGTTCAGTATCAGGTATTCGCACTGAAACATGGGTATAAATTAAATCGTCCCAACCGTGTAATGCAATTAAGCGATAACATGCGGCTAAATCAACTCTAAGTTGCCACTCTAGCGCTGATACTTTATTTTTTAAATCAATTATGGGGAGAGTTAACATCAGCGTGTAATACCTTATTATTTCAACTAAATGTGTGATTTTTATGCTACAAACCATATCCTAAGATGAAGTTGAGTTAAAGCACCAGATATTCTTAGATATAGCTAAACTAATTCAATTTATTGATAAGCTAATTTCTGAACATAATAAAGTACCGGTAAACTCTCAGTAAATTATCAATAAACTTAGTTCTCAGTTACACGGGCAAAGCCCTACAAAGGTAAATTATGTGTATTTTATTTATTGCCGTTGAACAACATTCTGACTACCCCGTGATTATTTGTGCAAACCGTGATGAATTTCATCAAAGACCAACACAAAATATGCACTGGTGGCCTGAGAAAAATATTCTGGCAGGCAAAGACTTACAAGCAGGAGGTACGTGGTTAGGCTTAAACCCTAACGGCAACTTTTCAGCTTTAACTAACTTTCGCCGACCGGCAAATTTTGATGAAAATAAGCGTTCACGTGGTGACTTGGTCGTACAAGCATTAACAACAAATGACGAAAGTACCCAGCAAGTTTTAACCAATGAATCTGAGCAATATAACGATTTCAACTTAGTTTTTGGGCAATTAAATAACCTACAAGCATTCGATAGCGTTAATAAGAAATTCGTAACGCTAGCAAAGGGGGTTCATAGTGTTTGTAATGGCGCACTCGATGATATTTGGCCAAAAATGGCTTCAGGGTTAACAACACTCGAAAAATTAATTACCAATGAAGAAATAAATATTGAGCAGTTTTTTACGGTAATGACAAACCAAGATATTGCGGAAGATCAGCACCTGCCTGATACGGGCTTAAGTGCTGAGTTAGAGTTATTACTGAGTAGTATTTTTATTTTTTCCCCTGAATACGGTACCCGTTCAACCGCTATCATATTACAGAATAAAGCCGGTGAAATTGAAGTTTATGAACGTAACTACAACAATGAAGGTAAGGTGCTAAACCATACTGAATTTCAAATAATACCTAGCTAAACCATCTCGCGAATAATAGCGGCAAAAATAGCAATAAAAACCACCACCCATAATATTTTAGAATATTTTTGTTGCTGCTCTGCTTCCATCGGTTTACCAAAACGCTCACCTAGCACAACCATTGCCGCTACGGCAGCAAAAACACACAGTAAAATAATCAATAAAGTCATAAAATCCGTCACTCAAATAAAATCGTTTGTCTGATTCATCATACCGAACTTAGCACTATCCGCAAACTTTCTAATCAACGACAAAATGCGTACTATTTTCAATAATTTTTGCCAGATCACACTTCTATGCTTTCATTTTAAAATTAATCATTTACCATATAAAATTATTTTCAATGTGAATGATTTTGCCATGGCAAATACTGATAATTTTATCGATAAACGTCGGTTTATAATTCGTTTAGGCAAAGCCTTACATAAATTTGGTACACCTGCATACCGTTTAGAAGCGCATTTAACCAATGTTTCTGAAAGTTTAGGGCTGTTTGGCTCTTTCGTGATCACGCCTACATCGTTAACATTTGTATTATCACAAGACCACGAAAATCAAGACTACAACCACATTCTTCGTGTTGCCCCTGGCGATCTCGATTTAGGCTCATTAGCCCGTGCTGATGAGTTAGTTGACGAGTTAACCTCAGGCCAAAGAACCTTAGCAGAAGCTATTGAACGCCTTGACGATATTGCCAATAAACCCAATCCATACGGACGCTTTTTGACTTTCCTTGCTTTTGGCGCCTCAAGTGGTGCGTTTGCCATGCTAATGCAAACTAGCTGGAACGATGTTTTCTGGTCAACCTTACTCGGCATGGTCGTTTGTTTATTTACCTTTTGGGCCGAACGTTCGAAGCGAGTTACCGACATGTTAGAGCCTATATCGGCACTAACAAGCGCAGTTTTAGCTTCTGCCATTGCATTGGTCGATCCTAGTATCAATATTCCGCTGGTAATTTTATCGAGCATTATCGCCTTTATACCTGGCTTAGCATTGACCTTAGCATTGTCAGAACTTGCCGCCCGAAATTTAATGTCTGGCACCGCTCGTATTATGGATGCGTTAATGATCCTATTTAAAATTTATTTTGGTAGTGTATTAGGTATTGCATTAGGCAAAATGCTTTGGGGTGAAGTCGCTTTTATTGAGCCATCACATACTCCTGAATGGACGGTATGGGCAGCGGTAACCACGTTATCAATCAGCTTAGTAATACTATTTAAATGCCGTAAAAAAGATGCACCTTGGGGCATTATTTCAGGTTATGTGGCTTTTGGCGCTAGCATCATAGGCGCAGAATATTTAGGTGTCGCTTTAGGCGCTTTTGTCGGTGCTTTTGCTTTAGGTATTTATAGTAACATTTTCTCACGTATCATGAACTTACCATCAAGCGTGGTAAAGTTATTAGGGCTAGTCGTACTGGTTCCTGGTAGTAAAGTTTATATTGGTTTAAATCACGCGGTTTCCGGGCAAACCATATTGAATGCAACCGATATTGGCTCCCAAGCTTTCTTGATTTTCATGTCATTAATTGCGGGATTAATCTTTGCCAATGTCGCACTACCTTCAAGAAAAACGCTTTAATGAATACCGTCAATGCTAGGGTTGTTCACTAATGATCACTAAAACTAAATATCATCACGGCGATTTACGTAAATCATTAGTGAGCACGGCCAGTGATATGGTGGCAGAAGCCGGCATTGAAGGTTTATCATTACGTAAGCTTGCCGAGAAAATTGGTGTTTCTCGTACCGCTGCTTATCATCATTTTACTGATAAAAATGACTTGTTATGTGCTATTGCTGAGCAGGCATTTGAACGTTGGCATCAAATTTCCAGTGAAATTTTCACACAAGAAAACCTGTCTAATGTCGACAAGTACCGTAGCTTTGTGCACGCTTATATTGGCTTTGCCAACGAAAATCCATCGTTATACGAACTGATGTTTGGTCGGGTTATTTGGAAAGAAAACAACAGTACTGCAACACTTAAAAATATTGCTTACACCAGTTTCAATTACCAAGTAGAAATGATTAAGCTTTGGCAAGAACAAGGCATTATTAACAGTGAAGAAAATACCTTAAGGTTAGCGCAAGTTTCTTGGGCAACTTTACATGGTATTGCGCGTTTAGTGATTGACGGAATTTACGCACAGGAAAGTCAAATTGATGAAATGTGCGAATGCGCTGTTAACGTTTTCCTCGTCAATAACGGCTAGTTTCAATAGTAGTTTTTTCGTTAACACTTAGCTCCAATAATACTTATTTTCAGTAAAAAGTAAGTTTTAAAAACTCATTAAGGTGACCATCATGTCAACGCCAGAAGATAAGACAAAGTTAGCGCAATTCGATGAGTTTTTCTCTATTGATTACCGCTTCAATATTAATGTTTCACCTTTAGGCTCTGCACAATTGCCGAGTTACGAAGAGTTTATTGAAGAAATGCCAGCACCCTTTAAAATTGCATCTGAAATAACAACATTAGACCAAAGCGCCCTGCGCCCATTACAAGCAGTAGCAGGCGTTGCAAGCCAGTTGATGGAATACTTAAACCATCAAGCGCAAAAAATGGATTTACTGGTCGGTTATATTCTTAGCCAAGAAAATGTGGAAAATGACCGCTTTCAAGCAACCAAGTTTGGCGGTGGCGGCATTATATTCAACACCAACCTTGAATCGACATTTAACATTGGTGACTTCATATATTTGAAGCTATTTTTTGCTGAAGACAACAGCGCATTATTTTGCCTTGGTGAAATCATCAGCTGCGAAGAAAATGACGACCATAAACAACATAAAGTAGTGTTTCATCATATTCGTGAAAAAGACCGTGAATTGCTAGTTCGCAACAGCTTGCATCAGCAATCAAAGCAACTTCAAGCGTTAGCTCAGCAGCGTAATGAAGCAAAAAATACTCAAACATAGCCACATGCTTTGAGCTAGCAGCAACATTTATATTTTTAAAGGTGAATGAAGTAACCAAGCTAGCTCAATTAAATTCCCCTCCCTCTTCAGCTAATTTATCTTTTTAAAACAACGTCATTGTTCAAGCAATTAAAGCCTTTTTCAGCTATTCGCCAACTAAAACAATAAAAATGAATACGTATGTAAACACCTAGTTAATATTCGATGCTTATTTTATGCTCAACTCGTTAACAAATTAGAAACATAATAAAATAAGCTAACGAAAATTAACGAGGAAAGTATGAAATCTACATCAATGTTGAAAAGATTCACACAGGCATCAGTTATTACCAGCACCCTACTGTTTAGCCAATTATCAAGTGCAGACACAATACTGCATGCTTTTAATTGGACTTACGACGACGTTGCCGCCAAAGCGCAAGAAATTGCCGACTTAGGCTATAAAAAAGTACTCGTTTCTCCCGCCTACAAGTCATCAGGTAACGAATGGTGGGCTCGCTATCAACCACAAGACTTACGTATTATTCACAGCCCACTTGGCGATACCAACGATTTTAAAGACATGGTTAATGCGCTAAAAGCGAAGGGCGTAGAAACCTATGCTGATATCGTATTCAACCATATGGCAAACGAATCATACAAACGCTCAGACTTAAACTACCCAGGTGCTGATGTACTTGCTGAATATGCCGCTGATAGTACTTATTACAATTCAATTAAACTATTTGGAGACTTACAACAAGGTAGTTTGGGCGCTGATGATTTTCATCCTGCAGGTTGTATAACTGACTGGGGCAACCCAGGCCACGTGCAATATTGGCGTTTATGTGGTGGTAATGGCGATGTAGGCTTACCTGATTTAGACCCAAACAATTGGGTAGTTTCACAGCAACAAACTTACTTACAAGCTTTAAAAACGATTGGCGTTACGGGCTTTCGTGTTGATGCTGCAAAACACATGAGCAATTACCACATCAATGCCGTATTTAATGACAACATTAAAAGTGGTGTACATGTATTTGGCGAAATAATCACTTCAGGTGGCGCTGGCGACAATAGCTATGATAGCTTCCTTGCCCCTTATTTAAACGACACCGGCCATAGTGCTTACGATTTCCCGTTATTCGCCTCTCTACGTGGCGCACTTGGTTTTGGTGGTTCAATGAATCAACTAGCTGACCCAGGCGCATACGGCCAAGCATTATCAGGCGACAAAGCGGTAACGTTTTCAATTACTCATGATATTCCAAGCAACGATGGTTTTAGATATCAAATTCTTAATGCCACCGATGAAACCTTAGCCAACGCCTATATTATGGGACGTGATGGCGGCACACCAATGATCTACTCTGATCACAATGAAAGTAACGACGGTAGCCGCTGGGTTGATTTATACAAACGCTCAGATATCGCCGGCATGGTTAAGTTTCACAATGCTGCACAAGGTCACGGCATGCAGGTCATGAACTTTAACGACTGTATTATTTTATTCAAACGTGATCATATCGGCGTTGTCGGCATTAACAAGTGTGATAGCGGTCAAGATGTTTGGATAAATACTGCTGAGCATAACCTTTGGTGGCATAAGAACTACCGTGACGTTGTCGAAGGTGTTGATGTACAAAACGTGAATAGCCAATGGCATAAGTTTTACTTGCCAGGACGTAAAGCGAGAATGTGGCTAATGGAATAGGCGGTAATTTTAGATAAATAAAATATTCTACTATTCATATAAAAACGCGACTTAAGGTCGCGTTTTTATTATTAGTTTATTAGCTGCAAAACGTAAATAGCAAAAGAATAGTAACTTCAATTACCGCACTAGTTTTTACTAAGCTCTACAACCATCGCCTTTCCACCATAACCATGCTGATTGCATTTAGCCCGAACAATGACCTGAGAAATATCTGTTGGTATGTCTATATTACATTGGCTACGAGTGAACGGCTGTTCATGAACATGTGGGTGATGTAGTTGTCGGTAGCCAAGTTTATTGCCATCTAAATCTATCACTTCCCAACCATCCGCGTAGTGATCCCAACCTTGATCATTGTGTTTAACAGAGGTGCCAAAACACCATGTGCCGTCAGATTTTTGCGTCGCTAACACCTTCGTGACTTGCGCATAGTCCAAAGATTCGGAAAAAGTACTTAAGTCAGGTTTGGTTGCAAATACTGGTGATGACAATAGTGTTAATGTTAATAATAGTTTCATAATTCCCTTTCTATTTTGTTATTAGGTAAAATAACTCAAAGACTGGGCTATAAAAAACTAAAATGACCCCAAACACTTGCAACTTTAGCCCACCGATGGAAGATTGAATTAAACTTTTTTGTAAGTCATTTATTTTCTCAGTGTGAGCACTATGATCTTGGCTGATTGTTGACTTTAAGGCTTGTAATCGTCCGTCAATTTCTTTTTTGTTTTTATTAATATCTTCATTAAGCCAGCTTATTTTAGTCTCTAACAGCTCAACCTTTGCTTCCAGTGTAGTTGGGACTATATGCCCTCGAGCACTAAATTCTAAAGGGGGAAGTGTTAGTGAAACGCTTGCGCTAGCGTTTTTAGATTCATGCTTTCTCCAAGGTCTTTGCTCATACCAGTCAAAAATTCCGCCTAATAATGAACTGTTTTTAAATAACCCTATGTTTGAATCAATTGAAATTAAAATAAGCAGCCCCCCTGACAGTTGCATCAAAAGCGAAACTAACTTATTAATTTCTGAATTGTTGTAACATAAATATTCTTTACTAAAACATTCCATATTTAAAAGTAGAAAGTGAATAGCAATTATTGGGATTAGAGCAACGATAGGCCACGCTTTAATAAAAAACCATTTTAAAAGTTTAATCATGATTTGAGTCTATATTTTTATCTATGGTCTATTATGGTACTTACTGATAATTACCGTACCATAATGTTTATTTAGTATTAATATCTCATATTATCAAAACCTTAGAAACCATAAGTTTTAATTTATTTTTAGCCTTAGGTTTCCTTGGAATGAGTCAAAGGGAATTTAAAACACAACTTACAATTGAAAGAATCAATTATTTTTTCAACTATTTAAACCAAACCTTGCCACCAATAAATTTATAAGCAGGTAAACCACGAATCAAGGTCTCACGGGCAAATGGTTTTTGGCACTTAGGGCAAATACAAGGCGTGAAAGTGTAGTCTTGGCTAATACGTTCTTTGAAGCTTTTTACTAATGCGCCTTTGCCGCCCTTGCGATATTTAAATAATATCGTATTGCAGCTGTTGCAAAATATATCAACAGTTTTGCTTGGGCCTTTTTTATTGGGTTTTGCCATCAGCGATGTTCTTATTTCCAGTATTTAAATTTATGTTTCTTAAGCAGTTAAAAAAGCCAACTAACTTAGTAAGTCAGTTGGCAACAGCATAGCAAATATTGTCAATAATCAGCAGTAGTTAACGTTAAAATTCATGGCTAACATTTGTGCTTAGTATCCGGCGGCTTGTCCGTCTTTTCTTGATTCAGAAGCGCCGTAATATACTTTTTCTTTATCGTCCCACATGATCGCTTGATAGCCGCCATAGCCGCCCATATCAAAACCCACTTTATGGCCACGTTGCATTAAGCCACGTACCGTTTGGTAAGGAATATCAGATTCGATAACCAGCTGACCACCATCAACTAAGGTTTTGCCATTCGCTTCAGTCGGCTCAGTTGAACCGTAATGCTGCCAGCGTGTGGCATCGCCCGCTTCTTGTAGGTTCATACCAAAATCAATAATGTTAGTAACGATTTGCACGTGCCCTTGTGGCTGCATCGCACCGCCCATTAAACCAAAGCTGATAAAAGGTTTACCATCTTTCATAACAAAAGCTGGAATAATGGTATGAAACGGACGTTTATTCGGTTGATAAGCATTAGCGTGCGTTTCGTCCATCGAGAACAGTTGACCTCGGTCTTGAAAAACAAAACCTAAACCCGGCACAACAACACCTGAGCCCATACCACGGTAGTTACTTTGAATAAGCGAGACCATGTTACCGTCTTTATCAGCAGTGGTTAAATAAATAGTATCGCCTTGATACATGGCTGGATTACCCGCATCTACACGTTTGGCCGCACGTTCGCCAATTAACTTTTTACGTTCCATGGCGTATTTCTTATCAATTAACCCGGTAAGCGGCACATCATAAAAGTCAGTATCGGCATAGAACTTAGCTCGATCTTCAAAGGCTAGCTTTTTAGCTTCAGTCATTACATGCAGTGCTTGCTCTGACAAAAAGCCCATCTCGGCTAAGTTGTAAGGCTCTAACATATTTAACATTTGCAACGCGGCAATACCTTGGCCATTTGGCGGCAGCTCAAAAACATCGTAGCCACGATAATTCGTTGAAACAGGTTCAACCCAAGTTGAAGTATGACTAGCTAAGTCGTCACGTGAAATATAACCGCCATTAGCTTTCATAAAGCTATCAATTTTGTCGGCTATTTCACCTTGATAAAACGCTTCTCGACCTTGTTGTGCGATTAACGATAAGGTATTGCCCAGTTCAGGATTTTTAAATATTTGTCCTTTACGCGGCGCTTTACCGTTAATGGTAAAAGTGCTTTTAAAACTGCCTGGCTGTGGTGACAACCTAGGAACACTGCGATCCCAATAGTAAGCAATCAACTCACTTACCGGAAAACCATTATTGGCATAATCAATGGCAGGCTCTAGCACTTTATTCATTGGTATTTTGCCGAATTTGTCATGCATTTCAAACCAGCCATCAACTGTTCCCGGTACTGAAATAGGTAACATGCCGTAAGGAGGAATATTTTCTCGATTTTGCGCTGACAATTCAGCCTTTAATTTTTTAACAGTAAGTGACTTAGGTGAACGACCACTGGCATTTAAACCGTAAAGCTTTTGGCTTTTCGCGTGCCAAACTATGGCAAACAAATCACCACCAATACCATTACCTGTTGGTTCCATTAAGCCAAGCGCAGCATTTGCGGCAATGGCAGCATCAATAGCGTTGCCGCCATCTTTAAGCACTTGTAAACCAATTTGAGTGGCTAATGGCTGGCTAGTTGCCACCATACCATTAGCAGCAATCACTTCTGAGCGTGTGGCATGGGTTTTACCGGTAACTCGGTCAGCATTGGCGTTAGCTTGTAAGACAACAGTCGACGTGGCGACGGCAGTTACAACAAGACTAAATTTTAAAACTGCGCGGCTAACACGCGAAAATGTATGGTGCTTTATCATCTTTTATTATTCTCATTTAAAGCCGAACATTATTGATAACACGCTATTTAATGATGTACAAAAAATACTCGCTGATATGCCCAATTTTCACGTTAAGTCGCACAGCCCACTCACCATTAATTGAATTTTTCCTATTTCATCTTAAATTGCCAACAATTTGTCGGTAATGGCTTGCTCGACCATTAAAAAACCGCTAGCGTGAAGCCATTAAAAATTTAACTCGTTCAAGCAATTGCCATGTTTCTACTGATGGCTAAATCAGGATGACAAATGAATATAACCAAAAGAGCCTTTTTAAAAGCCAGCGGTGCAAGCCTAGCCTCGTTAAGTATTGCCTCAAGTGCACTTGGCAGCAGCAACCACGCCGACAATGAAAGCCCAACTAAAAGCACAACAAAAAAATTAGCCCCTATTACCGGTTCAGTAAAACCGATTAGCAAAGCAGAAAGACTGCAACGTATCGCCAAAGCGCAAAAATTAATGCAGCAACTTGATATTGCAGCAATGGTGCTTGAACCTGGCGCAGCGATGGATTATTTCTCAGGCATACAATGGTGGCGCAGTGAACGTTTAACGGCGGTGGTAATTCCACGAGAAGGCAATGTTGCCGTGGTTTGTCCATTTTTTGAAGAGCCTAGTGTACGTGAAAGTTTAGCGGTAAGTGACGACATTCGCGTATGGCAAGAACATGAAAGCCCATTTGTATTGATAAAACAAATTTTGGCTGATGCCGGAATAAACAAAGGTAAAATAGCCTTTGAAAATTCGGTACGTTATTTTGTTATGAGTGGCTTAATGGCTGAGCTTTCAAATATGCAGCATGTTAGCGCAGAGCCTGTCACCCGTGGCTGTCGTATGTATAAAAGTCAGCATGAACTTGAATTAATGCATAAAGCTAACGAAGTTACTTTACTTGCGTATGCACACGTTTGGTCAAAATTAGCGCTTGGTATGAACCAAGGCGATGTTAAGTCATTAATGAAAAGTGCACAAACCCAACTTGGCGGCAAAGGCGCGTGGAACATGGCGTTATTTAACCAAGCTAGCGCATATCCGCACGGCACCAAACAAAAACAAACTTTAACTGAAGGTTCAATTGTGCTGATGGACTGCGGTTGTAATGTTCATGGTTATCAGTCAGATATTAGTCGTACCTTTGTTTTTGGTGAGCCAAGCAAACGACAACGAGAAGTTTGGCAAACGGTAAGGCAAGGACAACAAGTTGCTTTTGAACAAGCAAAAATTGGCAACCAAGCAGGTTCAGTTGATGACGCCGTGCGCAAATTATATCAAACAAAAGGCTTTGGACCAGGTTACAAGTTACCAGGGCTTTCGCACAGAACAGGCCATGGTATTGGTATGGAAGGCCATGAAAGCGTTAACTTTGTTCATGGTGAAACTGAAATATTAAAACCAGGCATGTGTTTTTCAAATGAACCCGGTATTTATATTCAAGGTGAATTTGGTGTGCGCTTAGAAGACTGTATTTACATGACGAAAAATGGCCCGCAATGGTTCACAATGCCGCCAAGTTCGTTAGATGATCCAATCGGTAAGCTTGTTAAGTTAGCAACTATTTAACCTTCTAAAGTATAAATCGTTATTTACAGCAAAAAGAAGTTATCTACAGGTATCGCTTCTTTTTGCTGTTTGGTTAAACGTTGAAAAACGGCTTGTTCACGAAGCCCATTAAATAATGGCGCATCTAATACCCGATAATCTAATTGGTAACCTTGTTCTAGCGCTTGCGTTAAGTAACGCATTGCCAGTGTAAACTGCCCTTTCTCGCTGTAAATTTCCGCCAGTAATAAACTTAATTCGGCTTGTTCATTACCTTGTTGTTGCTTTGCCTTTAGCAACGAAAAGGTCTGTTCATCTAAATCTACTATCGGCTTATCAATATTATTTTCTTGCTTCTTCACTATAGTGTCTGCCAATAACCGTGCTAGCACGTTAGCGCGAGAATATGCTTCATTTACTTTCAATGTTTCCGCTTGCTGATAAAGTTGTTGCGCCGACGTTAATTTACCTTGAAAGTATTCAATGTCAGCTTGCGTTTGTAGTAATAAAGCTTGCTGATTTGTATTGGTTTGGCTGACTTCACTGATAAGGTTTGAGGCTTCAATATAATCTTGTTTCTCAATCGCCAGCTGCGCTAAATGATAAGTGGTTAATAGATAATCAGGCTGTAAGGTTAGTGCTTTTTCATACCACAATTTAGCTACATCAAATTGTTTAGCGCGTTGTAATGTTAGCCCAGTATGCATCATGGCTAACGCATGTTCAGGTGCTTGTTCTAATATGACTTTATGCCAATGTAGTGCTTTTTCTAGTTCACCTTGCTCTGAATAAATAAAGGCTAAGTTGATCAGGATTTCAATTTCATTAGCTTCAATTGCTAAACCTCTATGCAAGGTTTTAATGCTTTTTGATAGCCAGCCAGCCACATAGTAGGCGGTGCCTAGTGCTTTGTAGCCGTCTGCCGATTGATTGTCGTAACTTAACGCTTGGTAAGCGTTATCAATGGCAAGTTGCTTGTCACTTTCTTGACCTGAAAATTGAAAGTATTTTTGACTATAAGCTTGGCTGAGTGCCGCGTAAGCTGGTGCAAAAGTATCATTTTCATTTATCGCTTTTAGAAAAAAGTCGATAGCAATGTCATTGTCTTGCTTACGATAACGATGATAATAGTCTCGACCACGCAAGTACAAACGTTCAGCATTGGTTTTTTCCGAACCTTCATTACTGGCTTCATTAGTTGAACCGCTATTTAGCGAAGGGTTTTCTTCAATGACATTATTAGGTAAGGAAGTGCTCAGCGTTAAGCTCACTAATATGCCAATAAAAGCCGCTAGTCCAAGTAACGACATTCGTCGCCACATTGTGCCGAATTGACTACCGGCAATACTAGGGAATCTGTCGTTAGCACTAAGATCAAGCATAACTGAAGGTGGACTTCGCACTACACATTCACATTTTACGGCTGGAATAAGTCGATAACCTCGACCACGAACCGCTTCAATATAAGTTGGCGCGCTGGCATCATCACCTAACGATTTTCTCAGCAACTTCACTCGTTGTTTTAAGGTTTCATCACCAATAACTCTGTCTGGCCACACAATGGCCATTAGCTGTTCTTGACTGAGCAATGCTGGGGCTGATTTCGCTAATGCTACAAGCAGGTCATAACTCAGTTTAGGTAAGGTAATAACTTCTTCATGGCGTGTTAATTCACCGCGTTGAACATCTAAGTTCAAATCGTCAATGAGGTAGCGTGTTGTCTTATTATATTTATCGGCCACTAAATCATTATTTCTGCTATTGCGTTATACCCATTAATTTATCGCCTTTTCACCAAAGTGCAATGATTCTTAGCAGGTTTTCGTGCTCTTTCACCGTTTTCCTTCACTCTTCACCAAAGCTTCACCAAAACTTTTAAGTTGCTTCACCTTAGCTTCAAGTACCAAAAAGCTATCGGCGTAAGCTGATATGACAACAAATAAAATTAATAATCCAAAAGGAAGGAATTATGGCCTCAACACAAGTGTTACCCGAATTTGATGATTTATGGGGGCATCCAAAACCACTTTGGATGCTATTTATGGCAGAGTTTTGGGAGCGATTTGCTTTCTATGGTATTCGTTGGGCATTAACACTTTACATCGTTGCACAGTTTTTTAATGGTGATACATCTGGGCAATCTTTTGCGTCAAATACCTACGGTTCATACTTAGCTTTAGTTTACGCCAGCGCTATTTTTGGTGGTTATATTGCCGATAAGGTGATTGGCTCTCAGCACTCTATTTTAGTTGGCGCTGTCATTATGGGCTGTGGCTTATTCCTGATTATGTTGCCCGATGAAACATTTTTTATGATTGGCTTAGCCACGGTAATTGTTGGAAACGGCTTATTTAAACCTAATATTTCGAACTTAGTTGGAAAAATATATGCCGCTGATGATCATCGCCGTGACAGTGGTTTTAGTATTTTTTACATGGGTATTAATGCCGGCGCTATGGTATCACCGATAATTACCCAATGGCTGGCAAGCACGTTAACCGATACACCGGTGATGGATAACTACAAAGCCGTGTTTGGCGCTGCTGGCGTTGGTATGTTGATTAGTTATATTTGGTTTTATATTGGTCGTCGCCAATTAAAAGGCGTAGGAGCCGTTAAGAAAACACCTCTAAGAACAAAGAATTTAGTCACCGTTGTTTTTGGCGCACTTGTTTCTATTATCCCAGTTTATATTTTAATGACTTATGCTGGCGCGCAAGTACTAGCGTGGATATTATTCGCCTTATTTGTTGGTTTAGCTTTTATACTATTAAAGCAAACCAAAAACGATGGCAAGGTTGCTTTTGAACGGGTAATTGCTTGTCTTATCATGTTCGTTTTCAATGTTATTTTCTTTATGTTTTTCGAACAAGCAGGCAGCTCGTTTACTTTTTTAGCACAAAACATTGTTGATAGAAGTATTACCGAAGTGGTTGAATTTAAAATTGCTTGGTTTCAATCGGTCAATTCAGTAGCAATATTAATTTTTGCACCGCTCGTTTCTGCGCTTTGGATATTCATGCATAAGAAAAAAGTAGAACCGAGCATTCCACGCAAATTTGCCCTAGGACTATTAGGCACTGGACTTGGCTTTTTAGTATTAGTCTATGCGTTAGAAAACTTACTTGATGCCAATAACATGATCCCGATTTGGCCACTAGCAGCCTGCTACGTATTACACACTATAGGTGAATTGTGCTTATCACCCATTGGTTTATCCATGGTAAGTAAGTTAGTACCCGCTTCGCTGGCTGGCTTTGCATTTGGAGGCTGGTTTTTAAGTACGGCTATTGGCAACAACTTTTCAGGGATATTAGCTGGCTCAATGAGTGGTGAAACAGGCATGACAGTCGCATCAGCATTAAGTGGTTTTACCTTCAGCTTTTGGTTGCTGACACTAGGCGGGGCATTGCTGTTTATTATTGGTCCGAAGATTAATAAATTAATGCATGGTGTTAAATAGCAGCTAGCACTCTAAAATATCTTTTGCTGATTAATTATCATTAACTAATTGTCATAAAGAAAAATGCCATTGTTCAGTTTAACAATGGCATTAATTACTTGCACTCACGCTTGTTAGTTCATGCTTGGGTAGTTTGAACTCAAGTAACTCATACTTCTGCATTCTCTTGAGAAGTTTCATCAGCATTATTTTTTTTGCTGTCGGTTAATTCTCGACTAATTTTTTGCACATGAGTTTCTGAACGTACTTTTGGTCGCGTATGATTTGCTCGCTGATCGGAAGTAAAATCTAAACTCTTTAAAGTGGCAAGCATTTGTGTATCAAGCGCTTTATTGCTTTGCAACGTTTCGATTAGCGGCGTCAAAAAGGACTCCAAATTCTGCGCAAATAATGACAAGGTACTATTTAGTTCTTCAGCGTTATTTCCAACATTTGATAGCACAGGCTCTGCAATATCAGGTTGTTCGATATTAACTGAAAGCTCAAGGTTAGCTACGGTTTCATTTAAACGATTTAACGCTTCAGATTGCGGCTCTTGTAGCGCTTTCCCTATTTGACTTAACCCTTTTTGTAGCAATGAAACCTGACTGGCAATAGCGGCTATTGGGTTGTCGCTATCACCAAGACTTTGATGACGGACAAAGTCATCTTTTATCTGCTGCCAACGTTCATTTTGTTCACTGCTTTGGTTTTCTTTAAGCTCAGCTAGCTTCAGTAAATTTTCTTCTGCCCCTACTGTTAATGTTTGCGCTTCACCACGGTAGTGATCCGCAATAAGCTGTTCCACTTCTTCGTCAGTCATTACTGGCACAACTTTTTCAGCCATTTTATTCATATTACGATAACTACCTTGGAGCTTAAATGGTGGCTCGGTGCGATATTTATCGTCTTGCGCTGCTGATGCAATGTATTGCTCATTGGCTTTTAAAACGGTTTGCTGAATTTTACGAATACGTTGAATAACGGCAACAATTTCATTTACTTCCGCTTGAGAGTAGCCATGCTTTAGCTCTGTAGTTGCTACAGATTCTCCATCTGCAATTTTAACGAGGTTATACAGGTCGTCCATATCACGAGTAGCCAGTGGTGCCATATATGCATTACTGGTTAAGCTGTTTTCGATAAAGCTCAATGAAAACTCATGTTCACGGCCACTTAAGGTATCACCTAAGTTATAAATGTCGGCTCTGTTCGCTAACATATCTGGAATAGTGAATGCTTCCCCTGATTCTGTATATGGGTTACCTGCCATGACTACGGCAAATTTCTTACCGCGCATATCGTAAGTTTTACTTTCGCCATTCCATACGCCATCAACTTTTCGAGAACCATCACAAAGTGAAATAAATTTTTGCAGAAATTCAGGATTAGTATGTTGAATATCATCTAAATAAAGCATGACATTATTGCCCATTTCAAAGGCTAAATTAATTTTTTCCACTTCATTTTTAGCGGTTGAATTGTTTGCTTGTACGGGATCAAGCGATAGTTGCTCATGGCCGATTGAAGGACAATTAATTTTTACAAACGTCATCCCCAGCTTGCTAGCAACATATTCAATTAACGTTGTTTTACCGTAGCCGGGAGGAGAAATAAGTAATAGCAAGCCCATTAAGTCAGAGCGTTTATTATTGCCTGCTGCACCAATTTGCTTTGCTAAATTAGTGCCTATAATAGGAAAGTAGACATCGTTAATGAGTTTATTACGCACAAACGATGACAATGCTTTAGGTTTGAATTCTTCCAACTTCAGCCGTTTACGTTGTTGAACGAGTACTTGCTGCTTTTTCTGATGGAACTGGGTAAATGCTGGCACATGAACATTACAAAACTGACGAAGCTTAGTGATAAACGCTTGATAATTAATGGCTAACTTTCTATCGTCAATACTACTGTGTTGGCCAAGTAATCCTTCCACAATACAGTCGGTATTAGCTGTCGAGGTATAGAACTGGCATTCTTGTTTCAAGGTCATCATTAAAGCAGCTTCAATTAGCATATCTTGCTGACCATCAAGTGCTTGATGATTCACGTAAGACTGCAACCAAGCAAAGTGCAGTCGATATTTTTGCTCAAGCGTAGAACAAGCTGATAACGCACCGGAGATCTGCTTTTCTAAACTTTTATGCTTAAGCTGGCTTTGTAATTGGCTAACCAACTCGACACTTGCCGCTTTGATAACAAACTTTTCTTCTGCTTTAGCCAATTCTTCAAGAATATATGCTGCAGATAACGCCGTATCGCAATTTAACCACGACTGACTTTCAAGGTAGCGGTTTAATATGGTGACAAGTTCGCTACTCAACTGTTGCCGTAATTCACTACCGCCAAACGTTTGCTCCATTAAATACAAGTTATGGCAGCGATTAATTAAGTCATCTCGCGCTTCATCGGTTAATTCGGTATTAAAAAATAATACTGCTAACCTTCTTTCTGCTGCGGGGTAAGCTAGTAATCCGATAGATGCTCTTAACGATAATAATTGCGTTAAAATTAATGCGGCATCAGCGTCGTGCACACCTTTGTCGTAACCTTCTTGATACCTTGGCTCTGCGGCTTTTCTAACAACATCGACTAATGTATTGGTTTTAACTGCATCATAGAATTGCTTTAACGCAGCAGGCCCAGAGGCTTCAGCATCAAACAACAGTGAAGCCGCTAAATACTCACCGCGATAAACGTGGCTACTTTCAGAAATAAGCTCTTGTTGCCATAAGTATTCAGTATCAGCAAATAGTTCTGGTGCTAAAGTTTCAAAATATTCGCTGCCACTTATGTGCACAACCATATTTTCATCACGTGGTAATAGGGTTAATTCTAGCTTTTGTCTATTGACTGAGAATTGGTGCTCGCCAATTTTTACTAAGCTGCCATCGGCTGAATAGATATCAGTTTTATCTCGTAGTGCTCGAACACCTTGCTCTTTAGCATTTTTTATTTGAGCGTCAATGTCATCAGCTCTGACGTTGTCATCTAGCTCTCGCAGCTGTTCGACAACTTTTCGAAGCTTTGCCACCATAGGGTCGCCAGCAAAATAGCTGTTGAGTTTATCTTGTTCATTAAAGCTTTGGCTGCGACGAACAACGCCTTCAATGATGCGATCTGCCGCTGTTTTTAAGTTAAGACAACGACGTTGCTGCGCATCCATAAGCTGCTGTTTATGCTGTTCAAAGTTGTCATAAACTTCATCTCTTTTAGCAATAATTTCACTATAGAATTCATCATAGTCGCTAAATTGACTTTCCAAGTCTTCTAATTGCATTAATATTTGCGAAAGCTGCTGGTCACAAGAGTGAGGCGTATCACTGGCATTTAAACCGCTGGTAACACTTTGGCTGAGTAATTTAAATCGTGCGCCAAACTCTGCACGCGCTTCATCACTACCAACGCTTTTAGCGGCAATATCAGCATTGGCTTTGACACGGTTTATTTGGCTAAATACTGCGGAAATATCTTCTAAAATTCGCGTTCTTTGTCTGCTGTCTTCTATTTCTAGAGAGAGCATGGTTCGGTTAAGTAATTCTAAGCCTTCAACAAGCGCCTCAATATCAGCACGAATAGGTTTAAGAGCCGTAATAGATTCGCTAGCTTCAACAGCAGCTTCTATTTCAGCAATAGTATTTTGATAGGGTGTTAGTGCGCCATCTTGCTGTAAAAAATCTGCCGTTACTTGGCTGAGGTTTTGAATTAATGTTGTTAAACTAACATCCATTGCATCAATTTCTTCAACATCAACATAACGTAATTCTTTATGAGATATTAACTCGCCTTTAAACTGTGCTAGTTCAGTTAAGTTATCAACGAATTGCTTAGCGGTATTAAATTGAGGCTTTTGCAGCTGCGTCGTAAATTCTTGCAGTTTATTTTTCGCTGCTAACATTACAATGTCGGAGTTTTCTTTAATACTGCTAACTTTTTCGAATTCGTCGAGCACTAGCTCTGAGGTTGTAACAACCTGTTTTAAAATTTCATTAAGCGTGGCTAACTTGCTATCGTCAAGCCAATGATATTTATCAAAAAGCTGCTTTGACTCTTTTACTAAATCATTAAAGTGTTGGGCGCTAGGTTGTTGTACTGATATTAGCTTTACAACACCGTATAAGTCAGACACGCCACGAACCAATTCCGGGTTACCTATTTTACCAAAAAAGCTGTTATCGGTTGGCTGGTTGCTGGCAAATTCTTCACTACAAAAAGGAGTTTGCCAAACCTGCATGGCATGCACGCGTGAAGGTTCTGTTTCAGCGCTGAAAACGACGACTCTACCATCATTATATAAGCTTTGACCGTGACCATAAATTGGATTTTGCAGCGTTCTGGTGATCAGGTTGTAGCCAAATAAGGCATACTGACCTTCGTTAGGCTCGTAGAACGTATAGAGAAAGTCTTCACCGTTTGGCGATTTAACCACTCGGTGTAGTTGTAAGTTTTGGGCGTCATCGTCGAAACTTTTATATTCACCATTTTGCAGGTAGTAGCCACCAGGGAAAATAATACCGTGGTCTTCTGGTAATTGAATACAGGTATGCGCTATTGCGTCTTGTCTTAGTACCTGTTGAGTTTTGCAGTTAAAAATTAGATGACGCGTTTGTTCTTCACGATAAGGCTTTATTTTAAGCAGGATTAATTCCCCTACTTTGGCATATTGAATATCGGCATCATCTAACGACTGGTGCTCGTCATCAACAGGCTCTGAATATATGCCTTGTCCTTCTTCAGTATTGTTTTCAACTTTTAAGGTAATTGAGCCGCCAGTGGCTTCAACAAAAAGCGTATCTAATAAATTAAAATGCGGGTATTTACCTTGTTCTTGCTGTTCTCGTGATACCTTTTGCCATTCAAAATCAAAGTTGTCTGGCTGCTTAATGTCTCGTTCGCCGCGATTATCAATATAGGTAACTTGTTGTTCGGCATCAATTCCCCAGCGAAATACACGAATGTCATCAAGGCGTTCACCAATTTGAAAAATGGCAAATACTTTGCTGCCTTGTCGATAAACATGCGCTAAAAATGTTTTTTTGTAATAAGTGTAAAGTTCGTCAAAGTCTCGAACAAAATCAGGGCTTTCAAGAAAACTACCTGTGATAGGTAGATCAAGAATTTCAACTTCGCCGTCGCTATCTTTTATCTGGTGTAAGCTGAACACATCAGCAACAGTTATATTGCGTTTTAAACCCAAAAATACGTTGTAGCCAAAAAGTAAAGTGTTACCAATAGCAGCAATATCGCGCGCAATACAGTTATGCTCAGTTCGAACACGTACCCGAGCATCCACTTTCATTTCGGTAGAGCCAAATGTCGAAATACGTTCTTCATTCAGTTGTTTTATGTGTGTATTTAGATCGCTACCTAATACTGATAGTCGACGCTGAATCAGTTCATACGAACCACCTTCAGCCACGGCTTGATTAGTAGCACTTTCCTTATCTGTCATGTAAAACTCCATGCAACTGGTACACAGCTTATCTATATCGACAAGCTGTGTATGACCTACTGATTAATGAATCAACTTGGTATGATTACTTTACGTTTGATGTGCCTTGATTTCCCAAATTTAATAAACTTGCCAACGCACCTTTTTGCGTGTCGTCAGCGTTATTTAAAGTTGAGAGTAATTTGGCCATATTAAAGTTCTTCATGGTTTCACTGGTTTGCGAAGCGCCAGCAAGTACACCACCAAGATCATCCATAATGTTGCGATCACCAGCTAAATGGTCTTTAAATAATTTTTGTACAGTTTCACTTTCATTGACTAAACCATCAATAGATTTACCGACAGTAATAGACTTCATAAACTGATTCAGGAATTCACCGTCTCCACCCATAATATTAATATTGGCTTCACTAAGCGCTGTTGCTAGCACGCCAGCTTGTTTTTCAGCTAAATCAACGCTGTTATCTAATTTAGCTAAGGTTAATTCTCGTTCTTGACCTAAGCGTAAACCAAATATTTCAAACTCTCGTGCTTGCTCAGACATGGCGTTAAGCACGTCTTGTTTTTCACGTAAGCCTGTTGCTTCAGCCATGGCTTTTTCTTCAATACCTTTAGCTTCTGCGGTTAATTTAAGTTCAAGTGCTTTCGCTTCAGCTTCACCTTGTCTTTCATGAGCGTCAGCTTGCGCTAAAGTAATTTGTGCATCAGCTAGCCCTTGTGACGCGGCTTCCGCTTGGTTACCTTCTGCTAATATCTTCTTAGATTCTGCTTGTTTACTTGCCGCTTTTAATTCAGCTTCAGCAATAGTTTGCATTTTTCTTGCGGTATGTTCTGCAGCTTGTTCTTGTGCTTTTGCCGATTCAATGTCTTTCACCAATGCTTCTTCCGCTTCACCTTTAGCTTTAATTACAAGCTCGTCTTTTTGACGGTTAGCTTCAGATACTACGCGTAAGTCTTTAATGCGCTCTTCTTCTTCCGCGACATTTTTTTCTACGGCAATTCGCTCTCGTTGTACTTCGGCGATATTTTTACGCTCAACTTCTAAAACTTTTTCTTTATCAATGCGTAGCACTTCTACTTCTTTTTGACGATCAATTTCTTCAATTTGGCGTGCACGTGTCACTTTTTCTTCTTCAATCGCGACCGCTCTGAAACGGTTTTGTTCAGCAATGTCCGCTTCTCGTTGTTTATTTTCTTCAGCAACAGCAATAACTTGTTCTGTTTCTATTCTTGCTTGCTCAGATTTACAACGCTCTTCTTCAACAATTTTTGCTGTTTCAGCTTCTTCACGCGCTTGAACGGTAGCTATTTCGCGTCCTTGCTTTGCTTTTGCATCGGCTAGTTGTCGTTCAAGTTCTAATTGTTTTTCTTCTGCTTCAATATCTTGTCGTTTGATGCGAATTTCTTCTTGTCGCTTTAAGTCATTAGTTTCTACACTTTGTTGAGCTGTTAACTCAGTAATGCGTCGAATACCTTCTGAATCCATAATATTATTTGGGTCTAGATCATGAATCGATGTTTGTTCTAAGAAATCAATCGCAACATCTTCTAGTACATAACCCGATAAGTCTTGGCCGATAACTTCCTTAATCTTGTCACGGAATCTATCGCGTTGAGTGAATAACTCGGTAAAATTTAGTTGTTTACCAACAGTTTTAAGCGCTTCGGAGAATTTTGCTTCAAATAACTCCTGCAAAGTTTCAGGATAAGATGAACGCTCACACCCCACTTGCTTAGCAACGCGAAGAATATCTTCTTTGGTTTCATTTACCCGTATATAAAAGGTAATAATAATGTCAGCACGAATATTGTCTTGGCAGATAAGTCCAGAACGGCCTTTACGTTCAAGCATCATGCGTTTTGTTGAAATATCCATAATTTCTTTTTTATGAATAACAGGGATAACCATTCCGCCCGTTGTGCTAATTTCAGGCTCTGCACGCAATTTGTTAATGATAAGTGCTTGGCCTTGTTCTACTTTGTTGTAAAACTTCGCGATCATGATTAACAGTGAAAAGACAAAAAGTACGCCAATTCCAATAGCTAGATAAAGTGGTTCCATTACCATGTGTTTCTTCCTCTTTTTTTAAAACAACAGCCACGTAAAAGCGACCAAATAAATGATGGTTTTTCTAATAATTAATTAAGTTGTATAAGGTGTAACGATATAAGCGTGGTTTTCTTGCAAGTACTCAATAACAAGAACTTTGTCACCCATTGTTAATGCGTGTTCTGCAGAGCATCGTACGTCTAGTAAGATTTCAGCACCGTCATTAAATAAACGCGCTTGTCCGAAAGTTTCAGTAACGGTTCCGGTTGCTATGGTGGCATCTTTGCCAACTAAATGATGACTTGTTGCTGTTTCTACACTGTTAAACATACCTTTTAAAGGACGAATAATAACAGCGGTGACAGGCAGTGAGATTAAAAAAACAATAAAGCTACTCACTGCACCCATCAGGTAATAGAGCCAACCATCAGGTAACCAAGTGAGTAAGTAGAACTGTAAATAGATACTGACTAACCAACAAGTAAGAATAATGATACTAATCACCAGCGTAAACGGTACTCCCGTCAAACCAAATGTCAGTAGTAAACCTGTTAGTCCTCCAACAGATACTTCTATCTCACTATCTAGTTCTATATCGCCTGAAAAGTCTAAGTCGATAAGCCCTAACATTCCGACAAGCCAATAAACCACCACAATGCCGAGCAGTGTGGAGTATATTACAGTAGGAAATTGCGACGCGACGGCTAACAGTTGTTCCATAGTTTATCCTTAAACAAATAGCTACTTTCACTATTTCAATATTCATTATTTTTCTATAATCACTATACGCCTTTGACATAATATGTCAAAGACGTATAGTGATTAACAACTTTATAACAATGAAATTAACATGAATATGACTAAAAATCATTAAAATATACCGTCGCATTCATCTGATTTTATTGATTTTTAGAGCTATATATAAAGCTGCAGATGTGTGGTATTTTTATAACATAGCAAACGATAATAATTATATAAGGACATAACTTTTATGAATTGTACAAGTTGTAAGCAGGGTGATTTAATACCAACATTTATCGAAGGACAATTTAGAGCGCATACCTGTTCATCATGTCAGGGAAATTGGGTGTTAATAGAAGATTATGTGGCATGGAAAGAAAGAAACCCTCAATTTACCTTTGACGAAAATGTGCATTGTGAAGTCGATGAAACAAAACAAGCATTATTATGCCCCATAACAGGCACGATTATGCGCAAGTTACGCTTATCAACAGCCACTGAACATCGAATTGATTACAGTGCCAGTGTTGGCGGAGTTTGGTTAGACAAAGGTGAATGGGAGTTACTCAAAAATGAGGGACTAGCTGGTTCATTAAATGCGGTTCTTACTGCACATTGGCAGCGTAATATTCGTATTAATAATACTAAAGAAAATTTTTCAGAAATATATCAGGATAAGTTTGGAGAAGACTCTTACAAAAAAGTAAAAGAGCTTAGAGAGTGGTTATACCAACAATCAAATAAAGCTGACTTGAGAGCTTATTTGTTAGCTGAAGATCCATATTCTGCAGAAAAGTAATAACAAAATTAGAGGAAAATAATATGAGAGGTGCAGGTGGGACTTCAGGTGGATTTGGCCATTTTTTCATTGGCTTAATTATGATGTGTGGTGGCTTTTATATGCTACTAAACGCTATTACGGTCACATCAAGCTTTGGCATGAGCAGAAGCTTATATGGCTTTTCTGCCATGGGTGGAAACATAAATATAACTAGCGGCATGATCATGATCCCGTTTATTTTTGGTGTTGGACTCATTTTTTATAACAGTAAAAACATACTCGGTTGGGTGCTTTCAATAGGCTCAGTTACTGGTTTAATATTTGGTGTAATATCATCAATCCGATTTTCATTTAAAACCATGACGTCATTTGATTTAATTGTTATTTTAGTTTTAGCGATAGGCGGGCTTGGCTTATTTTTACGTTCGTTAAAAGCTCTTGACGCAAAACTACCGGATGCTAAGTAGAAATTTATTATTCAAACCTGCCTTACACTCAAAGCAGAATAATAATTAGCTTTCATTAATAAAATGCCATTGTTGAGTTTAACAATGGCATACAGAGTTTGAGTTTAGCTACCTTTATTTATCCGTAGGAACCTCACAGTAATAACTTCATTGTCATTACCTTTGTCTGCAACTATAAAGCCTCTAAGATCGGACTGTTTACAAAGTGAACTAGGCCATTAGGACAATTCAACGACTAATTAAAAACTACATTACAATCAGTCACATTTACTAACTTCTATCGCCTGCTATAATATTATATAGTACTTTTTTAGATGTAATTATCACCATTCACGGATGAGCCCTTATGACATTTCCAACTGTGTTAAAGCAGCTATTATTGTTAAACACTGATTTAGAGCATTTGAATGTTTTAAACGAACTCTTAAGTAATGGTACTTCATACAAAATCATCACGGCCTCAAACACCAAAGAAGCAATAAAAATATTAAAGAATGAACAGGTAGACTTTGTAATAAGTAATATTCATTTAGATGACTTCGACGGTTGGCGTTTGGCTAGGTTGATACGTTCGGGTGTACTTAAGTGCGCTGCAGAAACAAAATTTGTCATTGTTGCCGATATTTGGTGTGAACATATTGCAAATGTCACCGCGAGAGAATTTGACATCAATGGCTTAGTTCCATACAGCGACCACGCTAAGCTTTTAGATATAGTTAACGAAAATGAGCTTATAACACTGCAAGAGATGGCAAAGACCTCTGTTTTAGTAGTAGAAGACAACCCTGACACTCGTCATTTAGTTGAAAGAATTTTAGCCAGCCGCTTCACTATTGATACCGCTGTAGACGGCGAGTCTGGTTTAAATTTATGGCGTAAAAACGATTATGCCTTAGTATTGCTCGATGTCATGCTGCCGGGGCTTTCTGGAAATCAAGTTCTTGATCAAATAATGCAAGAAAAGCCTGATCAATCTGTTGTTATTATGACTGCCAATCACACGATGGAATTGGCTGAAGAATTAATGCTAAATGGCGCCGCCGACTTTGTCACAAAACCCTTTCGAGCAGAGCAATTAAGGCGAGTGTGCGAAACTGCAACCCGCCGTGAAGATTTTATGATCAGCAATGAGCAGTTTGCGAATAAAGTTAAATCTTTGCAGCAAAGCCAATCTGAATATAAGCAAATACACGATGCCCACCAATTATTATTAGACCAGTTAGGCAGTGTTGTTATTGAGCTTGATATAACAGGAAAAATAACCTTTATTAATAAAGCTTGGGAAAAGCTAACGGGTTTTAAAGTTCATGAATCTCTGCTTTCAAAACTTGATGAATACATTGAACCTCCTGAATTCATGAATTTAAATACTAGCGAGCAATTACAACCTATTTTAACCGGTAAAGTTAACTCCTTACATTTTGAATTTAAACTGAAAAACAGAATAAATGATGACTTATGGGTTGAAGCGCGTTTGGAGCTTACTCTTTGTAATGACAATGAAAGTTATCGTATTTCTGGAACCATTGATGATATAACTTCAAGAAAAAAAGCCCAGCGTGATTTAGAGTATTTGGCCATGCACGACGGCTTAACAGGATTATTCAATCGTCATTATTTTGAAACTGAACTAAATCAATATGCAGCTACAGCAATGCGAGGAAGTGGTCCACATGCATTGCTTTACCTAGATTTAGATCACTTTAAAGTGATTAACGATACCGCGGGTCACCATCATGGTGACAGTGTTTTGAGAAATATATCAACCCTGATTAGTAATCGGTTACGTAAAGCTGATTTTTTTGCCCGTATTGGTGGTGATGAATTTGCTTTACTTTTACCTAATACTAATCAAAAAATAGCACTAAAACTTGCAGATAATATTTGTAAACTGCTTGATGAGTATCAATGTAAAATTGAAGGCGAAACTTTCAAAGTTAATTGCTCAATTGGTATTTCAGAAATTGACGGCCATGAAGAAGGCGCTGAAGAGTACATGAAGCAAGCTGATATCGCGCTTTATGCTGCTAAAAAGCAAGGTCGAAATATGGCACATATCTACGATCAGAATGATATTCATAGTAAAGAACTACAGCTAAGTTTAGAGTGGGTAAGAAAACTACACCAAGCAGTTGTTGATGATAATTTAGTTTTATATTTTCAGCCAGTGGTAGAAATTGCCACTAAAAAAGTCGCCTATTATGAAGCGTTAGTTAGACTCAAACTCGATGGTAAAATTGTTCCTCCCGGAGAGTTCATTCCAGCACTTGAGCGTGGTGGCGGTATGAAGCTATTAGATAGACAAGTTATTGCTAAGGCGATTAAATACCTAGCAGAACACCCTGAGTTACATAAAATAGCTATCAATTTATCTGCACAAGGCTTTAGTGATGAAAAACTAGTACCTATCATCCAGGAAGCAATAGAGGTTAATAAAGTCGATGCAGAACGAATAATTTTTGAATTAACCGAAAGTGCTAGTTTAAGTAATATCGGTGAAACTAAAAAAATTATATCTCGCATTGGTAAGTTGGGCTGTGAGTTCTCGATAGATGATTTTGGTACTGGTTTTAGTACTTTTAATTATTTAAAACAAATCCCTGCGCAATCCGTAAAAATAGACGGTTCTTTTGTTGTTGATTTAGCAACAAACAGTGTTGACCTCGCACTAGTTAAATCTATTTATGAAATTGCATCAGCACTAGGAAAAAGCACTGTTGCCGAGTTTGTCGAAAACGAAGAAACCCTAATAATACTTGGAGAAATAGGCGTTACTTTTGCTCAAGGCTATCATTTAGGCAAACCTATTCCCATTGAAGAGCTTTCACCTCGAATGAAAGAGGTCTGCTGCGCAAAGAGTTAATTTAAATCATACTATCTGACTGACATTATTTCTAAGATCTAGTTGTCGTTGGCATAAGCCGACTTAACTAAGAGAGAGAAATTATGACTCAGTCAATTTCACCATCAAGCAACACCCCTGATAACTTCAATTCCCAACTATCTTGGGACAATGCAGACTTAATCGTTGCCTACCTAAAAGCACTAAAAGTAGAGTATATTTTTAGTGTTCCCGGCGGCGCAATAGAGCCACTTTATAATGCTATTGCCAGAAACCAACCACACGGAGGACCAAAAGTAATAGTCGCTCGACATGAATCTGGTGCAGCATTTATGGCTGAAGGCTATGCAAGAGAAACCGGTAAGCTTGGTGTTTGCTGCGCCACAACAGGCCCTGGTTCAACTAACTTACTTACTGGGGTTGCATCCGCTTATGCTGATAATATTCCAATGTTAGTTATAACAGCGCAAACACCATTACCTAAGTTTGGCAAAAACGCCCTGCAAGAATCATCTTGCACTGCAATAGATACCGTTGGTATTTTTCGTTATTGCACAACTTATAACACCCTTATCTCTCATGCAGAGCAGATTAACACCAAGTTAGTAGCAGCAATTATGTCAGCTTTTCGAGCCCCTAACGGCCCTGCTCATATCAGCATTCCTTCAGATATCTTACGAGAACAAGCCACTAAACTTCCAACTTTCAATCCTAATAATCTCATGAATGAAATAACATTGGTTGATGACCTGGCAATTTCAAAGTTAGTTGACATTTTAACGAGCTCCAAGCGAATCGCGCTTTTTCTTGGTCGAGACTGTGGCAAGGCAATAAATGCAATCATTGAATTTGCAGAGTTAACAAATGCGGCTATTACAACAGGGCCTGCAGCCAAGCGTTGGATAGATTGTTTTCATCCACAGTACCATGGCGTATTCGGTTTCGCGGGCCATGAAAGCGCAGAAAATGCATTACTTGACGATTCAGTTGACACCATCATTGCTATAGGCACACAAATATCGGAATTGGGCACTAATGGTTGGAGTAATAGTTTATTAAGTGAAAAGTTAGTTCATATTGATGAAATCAACGAACACTTCGCGCGAACGCCAATGGCAAAACATCACATTTGCGGCGATTTAAGCGCTATCTTCCAACAGCTAAATAGCAATATCAAGCAAGGAATAAAGTGGGGGAAATCTTGGGGTTCATCAAAAATTACTAAGCAACACTTTCTCGAACAAAAAGCTATTTGCGGTCCACAAGTTCAACTCAACTTGCCTAAAAGTTGCTACTCAGATGCATTGCCATTAAAGCCACAGCGCGTGGTTGTTGAGTTTGCTAAGCACATTCCTGCTGAATATCGTTTACATTTCGATGCAGGCAATGTTTGGGCTTGGTTTACTCATTATCACCAGACAAGTAATACGCTTGGTCATTATCATATTGCCATGGGTTTTGGCTCCATGGGGTGGGCAATTGGCGCTGCTGTTGGTAATTGTATCGGCAGTGGAAAGCCCAGTGTTTGCATTACAGGTGACGGCAGCTACCTAATGGCAGGCCAAGAAATAACAACGGCTTTACAACATCAATTACCTGTCATCTATGTTGTTTTCAATGACAGCGCTCTTGGTATGGTCAAACATGGCCAAAAACTTGGTGGAGCAGAACAAATTGGCTTTGAACTACCGATAATTAACTACGCAAAAATGGCAGAAGCCATGGGCATTGAAGGTATTCAAATTAAAACAGTTGATGAGTTAATGAACATCAATTGGCATCGCCTTGGCAGTAAACAAGCTCCAACTATGATTGATTTACATATTGACCCAACAGAGATACCGCCAATGGGACAACGCGTAAAAGGCTTAGCAAATCAATCAGCAACTCCAGGAGGATAAAAGATGTCTAATTCTACAAAAGTAAATAAACCAAACTATCAATCAAGTATTTGGCTGGAAGAGCCGGAAAGCAATAACCCATTCACTGCAAAAAGTAGCTATTGCTATGGCTATAACGTCTATCAAGACATCCTTCCCAAAGCTAGCTTAAGTGAATACTGGTATTTATTGTTTGTTGGAGAGCGCCCAAACTCGGCTCAAGCACAATTATTGGAAAAAATAGCTATTGCCATTGCAAATCCTGGTATGCGTGACGAAAGTATTCGCGCAGCAATGAATGCTGGAGTTGGCGGCTCTACCGCTGCCGCATCATTAATTGCTGCATTAGGTGTAGGTGCAGGTCAATATGGTGGTGCTAGAGAAATTTTCACCTTAGTTCAACAATGGCAAAAAAGTGGCTGCAAGCTAACTGAGTGGGAAAACTTCTTAAGTAAACCAAACCAAGATTATGACCGTGTTGATATATGGTCAGAATACGAACACGCACCAGGTTTTGAACCTAACGGTGAAACGTGCCCGACCCCGATCTTGCAAACACTTGAGCAGTTAGCCACTATTTGTCCAAACGGAGCAATAGCTTGGCTAAAACAGCACAGAGAACAATTCGAACAACTTATCCAATATCCACTAAGTATGACTGGCGTAATTGCCAGCGCGATGTTCGATTTGGGACTAAACGCAAAACAAGCCGAAATGCTGTTCTTAATCCTACGTTTACCAGGCGCGGCAGTACATGCCTTGGAGCAAGAGCAACTAGGCTGGAAGAAGTTTCCATTCTTTGGACAAAATACCATATTAACTGATGACCCAGGCTCACTGGGCTTACCAACTGTAAAAGGATTCGACTTATGAGCCAGCAAATAAAGCTAAACCACGAAGATACTATCATTACGAGAATGGGCAAAGGTTTCTTAGGCGAGCGAGTTGTTTACCGAGGTAAAGATTTACACCATCAACTTAAAAACAGTCAATGGATCGAATTATTTGCCTTTGGTATCACTGGTCGAGAATTTACCGAAAATGAATTAAAACTGCTGAATTTTATTTGGGTAAGCACCAGTTATCCTGATAAAGCCATTTGGCCCAACCATATTACCGCGCTTGCTGCCTCCTCAAGAAGCACAGCTTCTTTAGCATTAAGCATAGGCATAACCGTATTTGAAGCATCAATCTATGGTGGCAAACCTTTAAAAGTTGGGATTGATTTCTTTCAACGTGCTGCACATGCGCAAAAGCAAGGAATTTCAATTTCTGATTTTGCAGCTAAAGAGCTCTTAAAACATAAGGTGATATATGGGTATGGACGACCGTTAGCGAGTTCTGATGAACGTATACCGCATGTCGTCAATTTTGCCCATGAATTAGGCTTTAGCTCTGGAGAGCATATAAAAATAGCACTAGAGCTTGCACAGCACTTGAAAAAGTCAAAAGGGCTAAGTATGAATGTTGCCGCACTTTATTGTGCATTGTGTGCTGATTTAGGCTTCACTCCTGAAGAATTTCATTTGTTCACAACACCACTCGTTTTGGCTGGTATGCCGCCATGTTATATCGAGGCAAAAGAAAATCCTGAAGGTAGTTTTTTACCTATTCGCTGCGATAGAGTGACATATACAGGCACAGCAAAAAGAGAATGGTGTTAGCTCTTTCAGCTAATTTCAGTTATCCAGTACAATTGAAAACTTAGCTGAAAAAACACTTAAAATGGAAGCAAAAAAGCTATAACTAATCTTTACTTTATATAGGTAAGATTCAGGTTATAGCTTTTTATCTAAGTTCTATTTCGCTCAATTTAATTTTATTGATTTTTGTTTCAAGTAAATCACGTCACCTAGCTAAAAATGCCGTTAAAAGGTTTTACTAACCGCCAAATAAACACTCCGATCAGCTTGAGGCAAGTCGTTTGGTATATTAATTTGCCCTGCAGTGACATTGGCTGAACTAGGCTCTCTAATATCATCATCAAACAAATTCACAACATTAAGCTCTACAACCACTCCATTGGTAGGAAATGAATAGTTAGCAGCCACATTGACCAAGGTATAATCATCTAACTCTGCACGTACATCGCCAGGTACTCTTGAACGGTTTGCAATATAGCTGACTTGGCTATTTAACTTCAACCGCTCGCTTATTTGCCACTCAGCTCGCACATAAGCTTGCAAACTAGGGTGTTCTCCAACGTTACTCTTGGCAATGTCATCTTCAGCCTTTACATAAGCAAAGTTACTATGAAAAACTAGGTTTTCTTGATAGTGATAAATTAAATGCGCCTCAAAACCGCGACCGGTTCTTTGACCTTGGTTTTGCGCAGTCGCAGTAACACTATTAGCATTTTGTACAAAAGTAATTAAATCTTCGATTTCGTATTGATAAACATTAAAATCTATTGAAAGTTCAGGTGAGTAACGATAGTTAAACGCTAATTCTATTGTATCAATATTTTCAGGGGTTAAATTAGGGTTCCCTAAGGCAACAGGGTTATTTAAAGTCAATAACTCAGCAAATGATGGTGCTCTGAATGCTCGTCCATACAAAAATTTTGTCGTTAAATTTAAACTTGTCGACCAAACAAGCGCAAGCCTAGGGTTAGTTGTAGAACCAATATCGGTGTAGTCATCAAATCGTCCACCTGCTGTTAGCTCCCAATCAGGTGCCAACTGCATTACCCCTTGGACATATATAAAATAACTTTCTCGGTCAGCTTCAGGCATAAATACTTCACCAGTATCAGACACATCTTCAACACCATTTGGCCTTGGACTAAAGTCGGCATAGAAGTTTTTACTTTCTGTCACTTGATAAAGGTTTTGTCGCTCATAGCCAGTACCAAAACTTATCTCTGTGCTGTCAAACCCCGAATATCTAGCGTTTAACTCAATATGTGTCGTTTCCTCTTCCCAACCAGGGTTACCAATTAAACCATCAGGGAAAGCCCCTGAAAATGCACCTTTTGGAAACAAAAGTAAGTCTTCTTCTATTTCTTGGCTTGAGCCGTAATAGCTAACTTTACCGCTAATAAATAATTGATTTGAAATGCTCTGCTCTTTTAAAGACGCACTTACTATTTTTTTGTAACTACCAAACCGGCCATTGGTATCTAAAACTTCAGTTGCCCCTTGACCAGTACCAACGTCACTTCTTTCTTGAAAGCCAATATCAATATTAAATAAGTCATTCTCAGCGGAAAGCCAAATATCAAGTGCATCAAAGCCGACATTTAAATAACCAGGTGCCAAAGAGGCGAACGGAGCACCAGTAGCTTTAAATGCTTGATCTATAGCACTTTGGGCATCTTCATCAACCATTCCCTCATAACCATCACTACCTAAATACTCAAAATTTGCCGCAAACCTCCAACTGCCGATCTCAAATTGACCATTAAGCCAAGCATTGACGGTATTAAAATGTCCAAACTTAGCGCCGATCTCATTAGCACGGCCTTTATCAGCTTTTTTGGTAATAATATTAATAACACCAGAAAAAGCATCAGCACCATACAGCGCTGAACCAGGACCGCGAATAATTTCAATCCGTTCAATGGCATGAATTGGATATTCGCCCCAAATAGTATGATTATCCCCCCGTACAACACTTTTCGTTGACGTACCATTAACCATAAATAACGTTTGTGGCGTAAACGTGGTTGAAATACCGCGAAACCAAAATTCTGGCGCCATGTTCTGACCACTTTTTGAAACATGTAACCCAGGTACAGTATCTAATACTTCAGAGAGATTTCTTGCTCCCATATTGCGAATTTCTTCTGCAGTAATAACAGATGCTACAGACGGAGCTTTTTTAATCAGTTTTTTACTACCAGTAGCTAAAGAAATAAACTCTTCATCACCGTAAAAGTCTGCTAGTGACTCTTCAAATTCAGCAAAATCGTTATTATCAGCAAAAGCATCAAAAGTACTATTCGACAAAGCTAAAAAAATTAAACAATTGATAACTTTACGGGCTAATAGCATGCAAAACACCTTGTCTACGTTAGTGGTTAAAAAACTTAAAAATTTAATTCTTAAGTGTAGTGAATCATCAATATTTTTCAATATAAACATTTGTTTAGATTAGATAATTATTCACTAATTTATCGGAATTATCACTTTTACTGTGGTGCCAACCGTCAATTCACTATCAATTGTTAGTTCACCCAACATAAGAGCACAGAATTTTTGGGTAATTGCCATACCTAAACCAGTGCCTTCAAACTTACGCGTTTGACTGCCATCAATTTGAGTGAATTTATCAAAGATAAACTCTAATTTATCTTTGGGGATACCAACGCCAGTATCGGCAATAGATAGATATAGAAATTTATCATCATTATAAACGGTAAAGGTAATACGTCCTTTAGCAGTAAATTTACAAGCATTGCTCAGTAAATTTAACAAAATTTGCATAACCTTTTGTCGATCTAAATTTAAAATTCTCTGTTCAATTGTATTTTCTATCAACAATTGATTTTCGTTAGCATCTGCCATCGGTTTTATGGTTTCAATGGTCTCGTCAATTAACTGTTTTATATCAACAGACTTCACATTCAATTCCATTTTACCGGCTTCTATTTTTGCTAAATCAAGTATGTTATTGATCAATGCCAACAACACATGAGCACTGCGAATACTTTTATTTAGATCTTCAGCTTGAACAGTCATGCATTCTAGCTCTAGATCTTCACGCACTAAATCGGTATAGCCAATAATCGCTTGTAGCGGCGTACGTAATTCATGGCTGATGTTCGCTAAAAATTCTGACTTCAGCCGACTAGCAGTTAATGCGGCATCACGTGCAACAACAAGCTCTTTTGTTCGAGACGTAACTTCGGTTTCTAAAGTGTCATGGCTTTTTTCCAATGCTAAGTTTTGGTTACCTAACGTTGTCATCATTTGGTTGTAAATACCGGCCATTTGTCGAATTTCTAAAGGCCCACAAACGTCAGCATTGGTGTAATGGCCTGAATCTCTTGCTTGAGCCATAGTTTGCGACAAACGCAATAACGGCGTAGTTAAACGATTCAAAACCCAAAGCATCAATAGCAAAAGTAATAGTGATAAAACACCGGCAATAACAATGTTATTAATCACAATTGAGCGCTGAATAGCATGAAGTGCTTGTTTGTTATATTTCACTAGAACATAACCTAAAATTTGTTCTTTTTGACTATTCGCGGCAGGCTCTATTAGCTCCATATCATCAGTTTCTTCTATGTATTTAACTGGCGCAAAAAACGTCCATGTCAATTCAGTTTCTTGATAAAGCTGTGAAGACGTTAATTCTGTATTAGGGACTAAAACTGAGGCTTTACTTTCATTTTTTGAGTTATAAACAAGTAAACTTGCATCATCTTTATAGACAGAAATACTATCAACAGACTTAAAACCTAGTGTATTAGTAATGGCGCCATGGGCATTTTCTTTACTGGCAGTAAGTAACGCTAAAATAAGGCGATCAGCTAAATTATTAGAAATTTGTAAACCAGTTTCTATTGTAGACTTTCTCAACTCAATACTGGTTTGCCATGCCGTAATAGTTGAAGTAGTTATCGCTAAGCAAGTAAGACTGGCAAAAAACAACATTAATAATTGCTGTTTGAAACTAGCTTTGGAATTAAATAGTGACCTAATTACTGTCATGCATGTTTACTCTGGAAAAGTTAATTGAAAGTTTTTTTGCTGCTCTTTACTATACTTGAAGCCTAAATGAGCTGCTGTTCGCAAGTTTACGGCCAATAATGTCGATATTAAGGCTGAGAACGGTTTCGCTTCAATGTCACCATTATGCTCATGAATCATTTTATAAAGTTGTTGACCAAGGCCGTAATTGTCAGGGTATGTAGAAAAAAGTGCACCTCGTTTTGCATGTGAAGGCTTACTTGAAAAAACAACAATATCTTCAGCCCATGCCTTTTCCAATATAAATGGTAACGTCACTTTATCTTGTGAAGAAACTCGGTCAATAGGTAGCCAAATAGCATCTTTCTCAGATAAACCTCGAGTAAACAACTGTTGATAATACTCAATGGCCTGCTTAGTTGAATCGACTTTGCGCATATCAAGTTTAAAACCTTGTGCCATTGCTGCTGACTTCGCTAAATTAACTAACCAATCATTTGCTTTGCTATAAGCAACATGTATCGTGTCAACCTTAGGAGCGACCAAAGTTAAATATTTGAATAAATATTCGGGGTCGGTAATTAAGCTAATCCCTGAAAGGGTATTGGGTGTGATAGGTAAAGCACCTGAAATAACAATAAAGTCATCCTTCAATGCCCTTGCCAACTTAAGTCCCACTCGTCCCAAAACAATAACTTTTTTAATACCTTTGTTATTTAATTGACGAGTAATACGGGAGACGTCAAAATCTTTTTCAAGTGTAAAAACGATAAGTTGGCTATTTTGATCATCAGTAATTTTGGCATTCTCAGCACCTGAGATTATTTCCTGATAGATGGATTTATAGGGCTCAGCCACATCAGGATAAAAAATGGCAATATCATCAGATTCTGCAGAAAAAGCGGAGCTGCTCCAAACAAAATGAAAAGCCAGCATGATAAATAAACTAAAACGACGCAACAATAACTCCCTGTATATCGAAAATAGCGATCTAGTGATATTTTTTAGTAAACGGCATATAAAATTAACTTAGGAAAACAAAGCTTAATGAATATTTAAAAGCTTCAATAACTAATTTAACACTTAAAACAATAAAGTGTTAATGCCACTTAACCTAAAGTCCTTTTGGATAAACAATTTTCTCACCCTGTAGCTCATTAAACAATACAAAATAACGAAAACCTTAAGCAACATCAAAGCCATAGCTTAATCACAATTCGAATAACAAAAAAATATAAAACCAATATGCCATCAGAGTAACAAGTTGGCTTTAGTAATAAATTTTTGAATATTCCTAATATATTGTGTAGCCCCACTTTGATTATAATTATTTGATAATTTGTTTAAAAAACCATGTTGATAACAACACTGTTCAACATTCACTTGCTGCTTATTTTGCATTTTTGCTTTTAATTCATTAACCGAAAAATGCTCTTCTGAGTTTGGCAATACAAACTGGCAAGGTACGGTTGTCTCAATTTCAGTCATATGCCTAATTTGACTACTATAAAAGCAAATAGTTGATATAACGCCAGAGCTTGCTAACTTTGGCGTTAAGCGCCAAATAGCACTGCCACCGACACTAAAACCAATAAGTAACTTAGGCCCAGAGCTAGCTTCTATTATTGACAGTAATTTTTCGCTATAAGCTTCAACACCAACATGCTCGATAAAATACTGATAGGCACTTTTTTCAGAGGAGAAATTATCTGGCTGCCTTTGATATGGGCCCACGACATGATAATTCGTGGCTGCTGAACCGACTTCAGCTAAAGATATTTGCTGACATAACGTTTTAAACTCGGGGCTAGTGCCAAAAATATCTGCGGCAATAATTACGTTCAAATCCGACATAATTAATAATTTGATAAGAATTTAGATCAAATTTTCACATGCTTTTTTAAATATTGAAAGGACAATTGGGCACAGCACTAGAAATAGCCGACACGACCCGTTAGAATCTAGCCATAGAAATTTTAATTATGAACAACGAGACGTATTCAGATGGGCAGAGCATACCAAAACCGTAAATTATCTATGGCCAAAACGGCTGGTCAAAAAACTAAAGTTTATTCAAAATATGGTAAAGAAATTTACGTTATTGCGAAAAATGGTAGTCCAGACCCTGATACTAACTTGTCATTACGTCGCTTAATTGAAAAAGCAAAAAAAGACCAAGTACCTACACACGTTATCGACAAAGCAATTGAAAAAGCAAAAGGCGCTGGTGGTGAAGATTACGTAGAAGCGCGCTACGAAGGCTTTGGTCCTGGTAACTGCATGGTTATTATTGATTGCTTAACAGATAACGGTAACCGTACCATTAAAGATGTTCGCCAATGTTTTACTAAGACATACTCTAAAATCGGCTCATCTGGCACCGTTTCACACATGTTTGATCATCAAGCCGTTTTTGCATTTAAAGGTGAAGATGAAGAAACTGTATTAGAAACATTAATGATGGCTGATATTGACGTTACCGACGTTGATTTAGAAGACGGCATTATTACCGTACATGCACCGCATACTGAATTCTTTAAAATTAAAACTGAGTTTGCTAACTCTATGCCGGAGTATTCTTTAGAAGTTGAAGAGATCACTTGGGTACCACAAACTTATACTGAAGTTTCTGGTGAAGATGATTTAGCTAACTTTGCAAAATTCATTGATATGTTAGAAGATTGTGACGACGTTCAAAACGTTTACCACAATGCTGATATTGCTGAGTAAACTTACGCAATACAGATTAAAAAAAGGCATCATCATTGATGCCTTTTTTGATGCTCAAAACTAAAGTCATCGCCCAAAACATAAGTCCATAACATAATAAAAAAGAGGTACACCATGATTGATTTTCGCTCTGATACCGTTACCCGCCCTTGTCAAACGATGCGTGACGCAATGGCAAATGCTGAAGTAGGTGATGACGTTTATGGTGACGACCCAACAGTAAACGAATTAGAGCGGTGGGCAGCAAAGCGACATGGTTTCGCCAATGCAATGTTTTGTAGCTCGGGAACACAAGCTAATTTATTGGCATTAATGGCACACTGCCAACGTGGCGATGAATACCTTTGCGGTCAACAGGCTCATAACTATAAGTTTGAAGGCGGCGGCGCGGCAATTATTGGTTCAATTCAGCCACAACCTATTGAGAATGAAAAAGATGGTAGTTTGTGCTTTGAAAAACTAGCCGCGGCGATAAAACCTGACGATAGCCATTTCGCTCGTACAACATTATTAAGTATAGAAAATACCATTAATGGCAAAGTATTACCCTTGAAATACATGGCTAACGCCCGCGAATTTACCAATCAGCATAACCTAAAATTACATTTAGATGGTGCCAGAGTCTATAACGCAGCAACTGCTTTAAACGTTGATATTACCGAAATCTGCCAGCATGTAGATTCAATGTCTATTTGCCTTTCAAAAGGGCTTGGCGCGCCAATTGGTTCGATACTATTAGGCTCTGAAAGCTTAATTAGAGATGCCAAGCGCTGGCGTAAAGTTGTTGGCGGCGGGATGAGACAAGCAGGTATCATAGCCGCTGCGGCAAAAATAGCACTTGAAGAAAACCCTAAGGTATTACAGCAAGATCATGACAATGCTAAGTACTTAGCCCAGCAGTTGAACCTACTACCTAATGTTGAAGTAAATGAAGATCACGTAGAAACCAATATGGTATTTGCAAAATTTTCAAACACAATTGATATTAATAATATTGTTGGGCAGCTAAAGGCCAAAAACATTCTGCTAACAGCAGGGAATCCTATGCGCCTAGTAACGCACTTAGATATTAATAAAGCCAATATCGATAACGTCATTGAGCAATTAAGTACTTTATTAAGTAATTAAAACCCTATTATTACTATTTGGACTAGCGTATTTAAACAATACGCTAGTGTTCAGGTCAGTCGAGTGTGGACAACTGAGCTCGATAACTGAGCTCGAAAACAAGCTATTTTGCCAACTTTTCAATCATAGTATTTACTGCCGACAAATGCTCAGGGTTGTTATGACACATACCTTGAAATACTGCACATATATCAAGGAAGTCTGGTAATTCAGTACGCTGGGCTAACTTCATCAACCGTTTAGTTAAACGAAGTGAAGCAACTGGTTTCGATGCTATTTCATCGGCAAGCTCATTCACCTTGGCTAGTAAGCTTTCTGGCTCTGTAACATCTAACACCACGCCTATTTCTTTAGCTTCAACAGCATCGATTACACGCCCAGTAAAAGTCAACTCTGCAGCCTTTTGATAGCCGATTAACCGTTGCATAAACCATGCTCCACCATCACCAGGAATAATGCCTAAATTAACAAAGGTCTCACCGAATTTTGCTTTTGTTGACGCTATTCGAATGTCACACATATTGGCAATATCAAAACCGGCACCTATTGCGGGGCCGTTAACCGCGGCAATAACTGGCACTTCTAATTTATGTAATGCTAATGGAATACGTTGAATTCCTTCGCGATAACGTCTTTCAAGCTCTTGAACATCGCCAGCGAAATCACCTGCCCGCTCAGCCATATCTTTAATGTTACCACCGGAAGAAAAAGCAGAGCCTGCACCAGTAATAATCAATACGGCAATTTCTGGGGTTTTATTTATCCATTCAACGGTATTGACAATATCATCTGCGATTGCAGTACTCGTCAGGGCATTACGCACATCATGACGGTTGAAAGTTAAAGTAGCAATATTGTTATTTAACGATAAAATACAATCAATTAGTGCAGGTAATGAAGACATTTCAACCTCGGTTAGTTTGTTTTTATAAGAAGATTTATCAGTAGTTTAGTGAACAGCTAATTATGATTTTTCAACAATCTTTACCTGTTGCCAATAAGCCTCTAATTCATCTAAAGAGTGTTGTTCAAAGTTTTTTTCTGAGTTTGTTACTCGCTGTTCAACACCATGAAAACGCTTAGTAAACTTTTGATTGGCTTGACGCAATATAACTTCAGGGTCTTGTTTAGCATGACGACATAAATTAACCACCGCAAACATCAAATCACCTAACTCTTCTGCTAAAGCAATGTCGTTATTGTGTAGCTCTTGTTTTACTTCTTGAACTTCTTCTGCAACTTTGGCAAATACATCATCAATGTTGTCCCAGTCAAAACCGACATGAGCACAGCGTTTCTGAATTTTAGCCGCTTGAGATAATGCAGGTAAATTACGAGGAATGTCAGCCAATATACTTAACGCTTGGTCGTTATTCTTGTGCTGACGTTCCTTTACTTTTTCGTTTTCCCAATTAGCTTTAATCTCTGCGTCTGATGCAAAATCACTACTGGCAAATATATGGGGATGGCGACGAATTAGCTTCTCACAAATCGCAGCAACAACACTATCAAAATCAAAACGCTTTTCTTCACTACCAAGTTGGCTATAAAAGACCACCTGAAATAGCAAATCGCCAAGCTCTTTTTCAAGCTCAGTAAAGTCTTCTTGCTCTATCGCATCAGCAACTTCGTAAGCTTCTTCGATAGTGTGAGGAATAATAGAAGCAAAGGTTTGTTTTATATCCCACGGGCAGCCAGTTACAGGGTCGCGCAATGCCTGCATAATCCAACGCAGCTTTTCCATTGAGGGTTTTGCCATTAACATAATTTACTCACTCTACCTACTCACTACTTATAATCTTTTAACATCAATAACATCATCAAGTTGATTTAATTTAGTCATTAAACGCGTTAATGCTTCGTTATTGCTAATTTCTACTTTTATGCCCATGCTCATACTTTGTTTTGCGTGGTCGGTATTACTTTCAAGGCCAATAATGCTAACTCGTTCATTAGAAATAATGGTTGAAATATCGCGTAATAAACCTTGGCGATCACTACCGATTATATTAATACTAACTTGGTAGCTTTGATTATTGTCGATACCCCATTGCACATCAACTTCACGTTCCGGCTGCTGATTTAGAGCATTAGCAAGTTGTTCACAATCAAGACGATGCACCGATATTCCTCGCCCTTGAGTAATAAAGCCTGATATTTCATCTCCAGGCACAGGTTGACAACATTTCGCCATATGCGTTAATAAATTACCAACACCTGAAACTGTAATGCCATTACTATCAGCAGCTTGTGTTCCCGCCTGTTGCGGTTGACGAACTAAACTTTGCGGATCAATTTCTTCTACCGGCTTAGTTTTTGAATCAAGTTGCTGTAAAAAGTTAACCACTTGTAATAAGCGAATACTACCTGCGCCAACACCGGCAATAAGGTCATCATTATGAGTTAGGTTAAAGCGCTCTGTCGCCTCTGATAAATCAACTTTTGCTAAGGAAAGCTGGACCTTTGCTAAGGCATTTTCTAATAACTCTTTTCCGGCAATAATATTTTTATCGCGGTCAAGTAAACGAAAAAAGTGTTGAACCTTAGCTCTTGCTCTTGGTGTATGAATATAGTTTAGGCTTGGGTTTAACCAATCTCGACTCGGGTTAGGTGTTTTGCTGCGCAACACTTCAACTTGGTCACCGGTTTGCAACTTATGAGTAAATGGCACAATACGGCCAAAAACCTTAGCACCAATACAACTATGACCAACATTAGAATGAATGTAGTAAGCAAAATCTAACGGTGTTGCGCCGCTTGGTAAATCAATAACATCGCCACTTGGCGTAAAAACATAAATACGGTCTTCAAAAACCTGGCTGCGCAGTTCGTCAATTAGTTCGCCACTTTCAGAAACATCTTCCTGCCATTGTAATATTTTCCTTAACCAACTCACTTTTTCATCAAAGCCAGATGTTTTACCGCTTGCACTACCCTCTTTGTAACGCCAATGTGCTGCTACACCTAGTTCAGCATCATCGTCCATTTGTTGAGTTCTGATCTGAACTTCAATAGCTTTGCCTTCAGGGCCAATAACAACAGTATGAATTGATTGGTAGCCATTACTTTTCGGTGTCGCAACATAATCATCAAACTCTTTAGGTAAGTGTTGCCAGCCGGTATGCACGATACCCAATGCGCCATAACAACCTTGTAGTTCATCAACAACAATGCGAACGGCACGAACATCGAATAATTGCTCAAAGTCTAACGACTTTTGCTGCATTTTCTTCCAAATACTATAAATGTGCTTGGGGCGTCCGTAAACCACACCTTTAATATCGGATTCTTTAAGTTGGTTTGATACGTTATCAACGAAATCAACCATGTAGCGTTCTCTATCAAGACGCTTTTCATCTAGTTGTTTGGCAATTTTTTTATAAACATCAGGGTGTAGATAACGAAACGCTATATCTTCTAGCTCCCACTTTAATTGACCAATACCTAAACGGTTAGCCAAAGGCGCGTAAATATTTGCAGTTTCTTTAGCGGCTAATACTCGACTTTCTTCATCGCTATTTTTAACCAATCGTAAATGGCATAACCGCTCAGCAAGCTTTATTACTACTGCGCGAACATCTTCTACCATCGCGAGTAACATACGGCGGATATTATCTATTTGATTTGCACTAACTTGGCTTGATTGCGTCTGTTGCAATGCCTTAATAGCTTCCATTTGGCTTACGCCTTTGCAAAGCATATAAATTTGTGGCGAGAAGTGCTCTTCAATGTACTCTAAAGAAATGTGGTCATATTCAAAAAGCGGGCAAATAAAAGCAGCGCACAATGATTCGGTATCAAGATTTAAACCGGATAGTATTTCGACCATTTCTAGCGATTTAGTTTGGCAAGAAGTATTGGCATCAAAGAAATGATGTGTGCTTTGCCACAGCTCTTCTAACGATTTTTTTTTGGCTGCGTTTAAATCCAATGTGTCTAGCCATTGTTCAAAGCTTGCTGCCGACATTTGATGTGATTTACGCACTGAAACCATGGAATTCCCTACCTTTGACTTAAGTTAATCAATAAACCTCTAGTAAATAACTAGATGTAAAATAGCCTAATTGTCTGAGACTTATAGACTAAACATTACCATAGTTTCAACATGCTTTGTTTGTGAAAACATGTCCATTATCGCTATTTTTTCAATTTTATAGCCGTGCTCTACAAGCAGCTTAGTATCACGAGCAAGAGATGCTGGATCGCAACTAACATATAGGAGCTTTTTAATATTGAATTTGATTAACTGAGTTAGCGCTTCATAAGCACCAGCTCTTGCAGGATCAAGTAATGCTTTAGTATAAGTTGATAGTGCCCAAGGTTGGCTTTCCCACTCACTGTTTAAGTCAGCTTGATAAAACTGACAGTTACTTAAACCATTTGCTTTAGCGTTATCATCAGCACGTAGCACCATATCCTGTACGCCTTCAATACCAACAACTGATTGAACACATTGAGCAATAGGTAAGCTAAAATTCCCTAAGCCACAAAATAAATCTAATACAACATCATCTTTTTCAAGGTTTAACCAAGCAAGTGCCTGTTTAACCATGCTTTGATTCACACTATGATTAACTTGGATAAAACTAGTCGCCGAAAATTCAATATCTAAGGTAGCAGTTAACGCATAAGATAATGCGCTATCGCCAGATAATGGCATTACTTGCTTGCCATCATCAATGTACACCGAGTATTGATTTTCATCAGCAAACTGCAACCACAATTGTTTGTCTGTTTTTGACATTTTACTTAACTGGCGAACTACAACAGCATTGTTATTCGCAGCAATTATTTCGATATGTCCAATAGCATTCTTACCAGAAAGTTTTGGCAATATACCTCTTAGCTGAAGAAATATATCAGAAAAATCAGTAACTAAAACTGGGCAAGACTTTATTTCAGTCAGGTTATTACTTTCTCGCTGTCGAAAGCCAACAATTGGCTCGCCGCGTTTATTATATTGCACACCAATTCTAGCTTTGCGACGATAATGCCAAGCGTCACTGGTCATCGCAGCCTGCCAAGGTAAATTGCCATCAATTGATTGGCGTGAAAATAACTGCGCTACTTTGTTCTGCTTAAAATCGATTTGCGCTGTATATTCCATATGCTGCAAATTACAGCCACCACATTGGTAATAATGGCCACACTTAACTTCTTCTCGCTCGGCACTGCTTTTAACAAGCTTAATCAGTTTTGCTTTAGCAAACTTGCTGTTTTGCTGAGACACTTTCACTTCTGCTATTTCACCAGGTAAAACGCCGTCAATAAAAACTGGTTTTTTACCCATAGAAGCGACACCACAACCTTGCTGGTCGAGGCGAGTAACAGTGACCGTGACTTGCTGTTGAGCTTGTGATTTTTTAGGACTTGCTTTGAAAAAATTTGCCATAGTGATTTATCTTTACCATCAACAAACAGCAAAATTTATATATTTGCTGTCTGAGTATATTATTTTCTATTTGGTATTGGCTTGAACTGTGCCATTATACGATTATTAACCCAATGATTTTACACTAAAGCTCGGCAAAAAATGCATAAAATAAGCCTGAAAGATTGGGTAATTTTACTAACGATCGTTCCTACGGCCATCATCAGTATCATTGTAGCGGGTTATTTATCTTATAGCCGTTATCATGAGCTCGATCAATTTATTTACCAAAGAGCCAGTAGCATCATAGATCCGCTAGCAATAAGTAGTGCTGCACCATTATTAGAGAAAAAGAGAGATAGTTTAAGAACCCTTATTGGATTTAGTCATCGCAGTCAGTCTGACATCATAAAAAGCATTGCGATTTTTACCAAAGACAACCAAGTTTTTGTCACTAGTGCCTATCACGGTGACACGCATACCATGCGTATAAAAGCAGGCCAGAGCTTACCGGCTCGCACACAATATGATGATCACGGTGATTATCTAGTTTATCGAGCACCAATAATAGATGAACTCACCCAACATAATAATACTCCCGCATTAACTAATAACACTGACGTTATTGGTTACATTGCTATTCAAATAGATAAAAGTAGCGTTAAATACGCACAGCAAGACTTATTAGTTAGTACATTCTTTATTTTACTCTTCGGTATCATGATTAGTGCTATTTTCTCATTTAAGTTAATTAATAATGTAACTCGCCCTATTTCCTCAATGGTTTTAGCCATTGATCGAATTCGTGAAGGAAAAATTGAAAGCCGAATTAGCGGTCAACTGATAGGTGAGTTAAATTTTTTGAAAAATGGCGTTAACGCCATGGCACAATCGCTAGGTGACTATCAAGATGAAATGCAACGCAGCATTGATCAAGCAACAATAGATTTACGAGAAAGCTTAGAGCAATTTGAAATTCAAAACGTCGAGTTAGATATTGCCAAGCGCAAAGCCCAAGATGCCAACAAGGTCAAATCAGAATTTTTAGCTAATATGAGCCATGAGTTAAGAACTCCGCTTAATGGTGTTATCGGCTTTACTCGACAAGTTTTGAAAACCCGCTTGAGTGATACACAACGAGATCACCTACAAACCATCGAGCGTTCTGCCGGTAATTTATTATCAATAATTAATGATATTTTAGACTTCTCAAAACTTGATGCAGGAAAAATGGTTATCGAAAATATTCCATTTTCTATTCGAGAGTCTGTAGAAGAAACATTAACGTTGTTGGCACCAAGTGCCCACATGAAAAATATTGAATTATCTTTACGTGTTAGCCCACAATTACCAGACTCGTTGATTGGCGATGCCATGCGCATCAAGCAAGTACTGGTTAACCTTGCCAGTAATGCTATTAAGTTTACCGATAAAGGCGCTGTTGATATCAATATCGACGGCAATGTTATCGCAAAAAACTTATATAAAATGAGAGTCACGGTTCAAGACACCGGTATCGGTATATCAAACCAACAGAAAAATTCAATTTTTGAAGCCTTTGGTCAAGGCGATAAAAGTGTCACGCGTATCTATGGTGGCACAGGTTTAGGCTTAGTGATTTCACAACGCTTAGTTGCCGAAATGCATGGTGGAATTGGTTTTGAAAGTATCGAGAATGAAGGCTCTACTTTTTGGTTTACCATTCAATGTGAACTTAACCCAATACCAACATTGCAAGCTCCAATACCTGAGCCTTTAGCAAATAAAACAATACTCTATTACGAGCCTCATGCAGCAAGCCGCTTAGCGACTACTGAAATATTATCAAGCTGGCAAATGAAAACTACCTGTATAACCCTGCCTAGTGAACTAGCACAGCTAATGTCGAACAAAAAACAAATGTCTGCATTTGACTTTGCGTTAATTGGACATGATGTCACACCAGCAGCACTTAATGAGCTCAAAGCACTAGTTTTTACACTTCAGGACTTAATTCCATCAGTGCATTTAGCAATAAATAGTAACTCACCTAGCTTACATGAAGCCCTTATCTCAAGTGGTGCGAAAACTTGCATCAGTAAACCTATAACCGTTCAACGATTGGGCAAGACGCTACTACCCGCAAAGGCTCCTGAGCAGGCAAGGTTATTTGACTTACCTGAAAAGAAAGCCCCTATTAAGGTGCTAGCGGTTGATGATAATGAAGCAAATTTAAAGTTAATAAATGAACTACTACTTGAGCAAGTTCATGAAGTCACAACCGCTACTGATGGTGCACAAGCGGTTGAGCTATGCAGGCATGAAAAATTTGCCTTAATTTTTATGGATATTCAAATGCCAGTATTGGATGGTATTTCAGCGTTATCAATTATTCGCCAGCAAACATTAAATGAACATACGCCAATAATAGCGGTAACAGCTCACGTATTCGGAGAGGAAAAAGATAAACTATTAGGTAAAGGCTTTAATGCATTTATAACTAAGCCGATAGATGAAGCTATGCTACATCACTCCATTTATGAGTATTGTGACTCAAGCCTACTAGCGAATGACAATGCTCAAGCCATTGTCGCACCAACAGAGAAAGTTATTACAAATGCAAGACCAACCATTATTGATTGGCCGTTAGCGCTAAAGCGCGCTGGCCAAAAAGAAACCTTAGCCAAAGATATGTTTATTGGCCTTGTTAATAGCCTACCCGAAAGCAAAACCAGTATATCTGAAGCATTAATATCACAAGATCTAGAACAGCTTAAAATATTAATTCATAAACTTAATGGCGCCTGCTGTTATTCTGGCGTACCAAGTCTAGGCAAGGTTACCCATGAATTAGAAACAGAGTTAAAACGTGGTATTGCTTTAGATGATTTAGAGCCGGAGTTCTTTGAATTTTTTGAACAAATTGATTTGGTATTAGAGGACGCTACTGACTTTATTAAGAAGTTTTAACAACCTCACTAAGCTAATAAAATATTAGTACTGTAGATAACATAAAAATTAGAAAGTATTGATAAACCTATTATTAACGTATTTTTATCTCGGGGGAGGTATTAATATCGCCATCTTCAGTGATCACTGCAATCCCTGTATTACACATCAATATAGCTAAACTATGCCCTTGCTCATTGCGTACAAAGCGTAACTCATAACCAAACTTCCCTAAGCTACTGGCAGAAAATTTTTGTGCAAGCGATAATTTAGACCACCAAACAGATTGTTCGGGCGGCTCTTGTCTTCTATCTACAATGGGCTGTTTTTGCGACTGCATACCAACTCCTAAATTAACTCTAGTTAATTAATAAATCCACCAAGCGCAATTTAAGTATAGAACATAAATAATTTCTAGCAGGATATTATTTCAATAAATAGTTAATGTTGATTTTAGAAAGCTGAAAAATAAAACTATTGAGACAAAACCACAAACGCTGTCGCATATTTAACTTCATCAGAAAGTGATATATGCCAAGATTTAGCCCCTAGCTTTTCAGCTAAAGTTAACGCTTTAGAACTTAAGACCAGAGTCGGTTGACCTGAGTCTAATGAGACAATCTCAAAATGTTGAAATGAAACGCCAGCAGCAATACCCGTGCCGAGTGATTTTGCTGCTGCTTCTTTACCAGCCCAACGTTTTGCGAGAAAACGTTCAGGCTGTTTCATAGATAAATACCGTTGGAGTTCATTGTCGGTTAACACACGTTTAGCTAATCGTAGCTGCGCGTTTTCTGCCATCTTAGCAATACGGCGAATATCAACTATATCTGTTCCGATACCTATAACCGACAAAACTTACTCCTTTAGCCAACAGTAATATAATGCTTACTACTTATACTAAGCCGCGAGCTTCAAGCATTAAGCGCTTCATATCGCGTATTGCTTTATCTAAGCCATCAATAACAGCACGAGCAATAATAGCGTGGCCAATATTAAGCTCAATTATTTCAGGAATAGCCGCAATAGGTTTAACATTGAAATAATTTAAACCATGGCCTGCATTTACTTTTAAGCCCAATGAATGAGCATATTCAATACCAGCAATTAAACGTTCAAGTTCAGCCTGTTGTTCGTCTTCATTGGCGGCATCAGCATATTGACCAGTGTGAATTTCAATATAAGTCGCTTTACTTTCTAATGCTGCATCAATTTGGTTTTTATCAGCATCAATAAATAAACTGGTTTGAATACCTGCATCAGCTAGCCGAGCAACAGCAGCATTAATTTTTTCTTGTTGACCCGCAACATCCAATCCACCTTCAGTGGTCAATTCAGCGCGTTTTTCAGGTACTAAACAGCAAAAAACAGGCTTAACATCACAAGCAATATCAAGCATTTCATCAGTAACTGCCATTTCTAAGTTCATGCGCGTATGTAATGTTTGCTTTAATACATGAATGTCTCGGTCTTGGATATGACGGCGATCTTCACGTAAATGTACCGTAATACCATCAGCACCAGCATGTTCAGCAACAGACGCAGCGTAAACAGGATCTGGGTAGTTTGTACCACGCGCTTGTCGTAATGTCGCAATATGGTCTACGTTTACGCCTAATAAAATATCTTTCATATTCAATCTCTTATTTTAACTACTAAAGTTACTATTGAAGTTTTAATGACAGCTATACTTTTTTACTAAATAACTTACGGCTATTTAATGGTATGCCACCGAGTAAGTGGTTAATCACTTGCCTCATTAAAACTTTAAATGTTGTTAATGTCGCAGGATCGGAAAAGTCTTGCTCTGCGATTGCTTGCAAATGCATTCGGTCATAGCAAGTTTGTTTAAGTACCGTATAAGCGGGAATAAAACCGTCTTCTGGCAAATAATAAAACCCCGAAGCAGTGTGTTCAAAAACCAAAGAAAAGTCAAAAGAAACACCGAGCTCTGCTAGCAACACCAATTCAAATTGACGCAAAGTTATTTCTAACTCGCTCGCATCAAGCAAGCCCTGCAAGCTCGCTTGATACTGCTGAAATAGTTCGATACAGGGAATATTTTCAGCTAATAATTTAACCAGTAATTCATTGATATAAAAAGCACTGAACAGTGCGTTTTTTTTTAAAAGAATGGACTTTCCAGCAGGCTCTACACGCGCTAAATTTTTTAACGCGTATTGTCCTTTCAACGTCACGTTAACGGGGATAAAAGGTTGTAGTAAAGCTTTACGGCTTGATTTGCTCGAGTGACCGACATAACTTAAAGCAGCCACTTTGCCATCATTCTCAGTTAGCAAGTCGACAAGAACTTGGTTCTCTCGATAAGGTCGACTATGTAGAACAAACGCTAACTGAGTAGTTTCTTGCATTAAACTCTCTGCATCAATAGGCTAAACAATTAAGTAAAGTTTTCTAATCACAATTAGCCCGAATAGTCATCGCCGTAGCCTAAACTTCTTAATGCTCTTTCATCATCAGCCCATCCAGACTTAACTTTCACCCAAGTTTCTAAGAACACTTTGCGATCGAATAATGTTTGCATATCGCGTCTTGCTTCTTGGCCAATGACTTTTAATTTTTCACCTTTATTACCTATTACCATACGCTTTTGGCTACTACGTTCGACTAAAATTAATGCATTGATATGTAAAATACCTTTTTCATCAACTTTAAACTGTTCTATGTCAACCGTGGTCGAGTATGGTAATTCATCACCAGTAAAACGAATCAATTTTTCGCGTACTATTTCAGAGGCCATAAAACGACTAGAGCGATCAGTAATATAATCTTCAGGAAACCAGAAATCCCCTTCAGGTAATGCTTTTAAACAAATGTCTTTAATCGCATCTACGTTATCACCTTTACTGGCTGAAATTGGCACAATATCAGCAAAATCATGCATAGCCCCTAGCTTTTGCAAATGTGGTAATAAACTATCTCGGTCTTGAATATTATCAATTTTATTCACGACTAAAACACATGGCGCACCACTGTTTTTTATTTTTGTCAGTACCATTTCATCGTCACTTGTCCAATGAGTACCTTCAACTAAAAATACAATGGTTTCTACTTCAGCTAATGTACTACTTGCTGCACGGTTCATTAATCGGTTAATCGCACGCTTTTCTTCCGAGTGTAAGCCCGGAGTATCAACTAAAACAGCCTGATGATTTTTTTCAGATAAAATACCTAAAATACGATGGCGAGTTGTTTGTGGCTTGCGTGAGGTAATGCTAACTTTTTGACCAAGCAAGGTATTAAGTAAGGTTGACTTACCAACATTTGGACGGCCAACAATGGCAATAAGACCACAATATTTTTGTTCTGTTGTCATGAGTTTTTTATCAACTTAAGGTGTCGAAAAGCTTACTTAGCTTTTTCAATTAAGGTTAAAACTTGTAAAGCGGCTGATTGCTCAGCCTTACGACGGCTGCTGCCTTTAGTGATCACTTCATTGTCCAGCACACTCGTTGTACATCGTACGGTAAACTGCTGATTATGTGATTGCCCAGTCGTATTAATTACTTCGTACTGTGGTAAAGGAATTTTTCGTCCTTGCAAGTACTCTTGTAAACGTGTTTTAGGATCTTTTTGTTCATTACCCGGTTTAATATCCGCTAAACGTTTTTCGAACCAAGATAATATTAGCGCCTGACATGTCGGCAAATCAGAGTCTAAATAAACCGCGCCAATAATTGCTTCAATTGCATCTTCAAGAATAGAGTCACGACGATGGCCACCACTTTTTAACTCGCCAGGCCCTAAAATAAGGTGCTGACCTAAACCAAAGTCACGCCCTACTTCAGCCAAAGTAACGCCTTTAACCAAGCTTGAGCGCATTCGAGTTAAGTCACCTTCAGCATGATCAGGAAATTGCTTAAATAAAACTTCCGCAATAACAAAACCCAAAATAGAGTCACCTAAAAATTCTAAGCGTTCGTTATGGGCACCTTTTGCACTGCGGTGCGTTAATGCTTGCAATAATAATTTAGGCTCTTTAAAACTATAGCCTATTTTCTTCGATAACCGCGCGATAGCTGCTGGAGTATTTAACACAATTATTCAATTCCGCCGATACGAGAAAAACGCACACCTGTTGGTATCCAACGTGGTAAGAAGCTTTCTGGCGTTCGCTCAAAATCGAAACTCATCCAAATAGCAACGGCTTCGCCAACTAAGTTATCTTCTGGTACAAAGCCCCAAAAACGGCCATCTAGGCTATTATCACGGTTATCACCCATGACAAAGTAATGACCTTTAGGCACGACAAATTCGTCGCGTGCCGTTCCTGACTGTTGACATAAATTTCCTTCAGCACTAGCACAAAATGCTGATGCCTGTCGTTGCGCAGAAACACCATTATCAACTAGCAAGTCGTGAGTTTTATCTCCCATATTTGCCGAATAGCGATAGAGTTCTCGGCCATAAGAGCTATAGTCACCTTTGCTAACGAACTCTGTTATCACTTTTTCAAGCTTTGGACAGCTATCTAGCGAAGGATCACATGCGGGTTGAATATAAATAGACTTATCACGGTATATAACCCTATCGCCAGGTAAACCAACAACACGCTTAATATAATCAATTTGAGGGTTTATAGGATACTTAAATACCACTACATCACCACGTTCAGGCAAGCCTATTTCAATAAACTTGTTACGAACTACGGGATCGCGCAAACCATAGTTAAATTTATTCACTAAAATAAAGTCACCATCGAGTAACGTCGGCATCATAGAACCAGATGGAATTTGAAATGGTTCATAGATAAATGAGCGCAATATCAACACAAAGGCGATAACTGGAAAAATTTGCACTGACGTATCTACAATTGCAGAAGGCTCAGTCAATTTAGCCGTAATTTCATCACCTAGCGGCGTATCACACTGCGCCTGAGCATTAACAAGTTTAAGTTGTCGTTGTGGCGCTAAATAAAATTTATCAGCTAGCCACACAATGCCCGTAATAACGGTAACAATGACTAAAAATATTGAAAAGTAAACTGCCATATTATCCCTACTATGTAATTAACTATAGTTAGTTATAGTGCTAATTAGTTATCTAATTTAAGTACAGCTAAAAACGCTTCTTGCGGTACTTCAACGTTACCGACCTGTTTCATACGTTTTTTACCATCTTTTTGCTTTTGTAATAATTTTTTCTTGCGAGAGATATCACCACCGTAACATTTTGCCGTTACGTTTTTACGTAATTGCTTAACGGTAGTACGAGCAATTACGTTGTTACCAATTGCCGCTTGAATTGCGATATCAAACATTTGGCGATGAATTAACTCTTTCAGTTTTTCAACTAACATACGACCACGTGCAACAGAGTTAGCTCTGTGCGTGATCATCGCAAGTGCATCAACACGATCACCGTTAATCATGACATCAACACGAACCATGTCAGCTGCTTCAAAACGAACAAAATTATAATCAAGTGAGGCGTAACCACGACTAGTTGATTTTAATTTATCAAAAAAGTCCATTACCACTTCAGCCATTGGTAACTCATAAGTTACTGCTACTTGGTTGCCGTGATAAATAATGTCTTTTTGTACGCCACGTTTTTCAATACATAAGGTAATTACATTACCTAAATGCTCTTGAGGTACCAAAATATTTGCTTGTACAATTGGTTCGCGGATTTCTTCAATATTGTTAATTGCCGGTAAGTCGCTAGGGTTATCAATTGATAAAATATCACCATTGGTACAAGCAATTTCATAATTTACCGTTGGCGCTGTTGTGATCAAATCAAGGTCATATTCACGAGCAAGGCGCTCTTGAATAATTTCCATGTGCAACATGCCTAAGAAACCAATACGAAAACCAAAACCAAGTGCTGATGAATTCTCTGGTTCAAAGAATAAAGAAGCGTCGTTTAAACTAAGTTTATTTAACGCGTCACGGAAGTTTTCATAATCATCAGAGCTGATCGGGAAAATGCCGGCATAAACTTGTGGTTGAACCTTTTTAAAGCCTGGAAGTGCGTTTTCAGCTTCTTTCTTAAAGATAGTAATAGTGTCACCTACAGGTGCACCATGAATTTCTTTAATGCCAGCAATAATGAAACCAACTTCCCCTGTTTTCAATATGCCAGTGTCTGTTTGTTTAGGAGTGAAAATACCGACTTTATCAATAATATGTGTTTGCCCGGTAGACATAACTACCATTTTATCGCCTTTTTTCACTTGGCCATTTATTATTCTAACCAGTGAAACAACACCTTGGTAGTTATCGAACCATGAATCGATAATCAATGCTTGCAACGGTGCATCAACATCACCTTCTGGTGCTGGAATATGTTCAACAATGTCTTCTAATACATCTTCAATACCAATGCCTGTTTTAGCAGAACATTGCACTGCATCAGTCGCATCAATACCGATAATATCTTCAATTTCTTCACTTACACGCTCAGGATCTGCTTGCGGTAAATCAATTTTATTGAGAATTGCGCGAACTTCTAAGTCCATTTCAATAGCGGTATAACAATTGGCAACCGTTTGAGCTTCAACCCCTTGTCCAGCATCAACCACAAGTAAAGCACCTTCACATGAAGCTAATGAACGTGAAACTTCATAAGAGAAATCAACATGGCCTGGCGTGTCGATGAAGTTGAGTTGGTACACTTCACCATCTTTAGCTTTATAGTCTAGTGTTACACTTTGTGCTTTGATGGTAATACCACGTTCGCGCTCAATATCCATTGAATCAAGCACTTGGGCTTCCATTTCACGTTCTTGCAGGCCACCACAATGTTGTATTAGGCGATCTGAAAGCGTTGATTTACCGTGATCAATATGGGCAATAATAGAAAAATTTCGAATATGTTTCATAAATGGGAAGTCAAATAAGCTTGTAGTTAATTCAATAATGGCGAGATTTTAGCTAATTTAGCGCGCTGGGGCTATCTTTTGTTGCGATTCAATCAGTGATTTCTGTAATAGCGATGTTTTGATTTTGACGACGAATAATTTTTGGCGCTAATTCCGCACATTTATGAAGCTTACTTTGTTGTTGTTTAGCCAATAAAAAACCAGCATAACCACCAACTACAGCAAATATAATAGCGTAGAATTCATGGCCAAGTATATTATTGTTTACTAACCATTGTCCGAGCCATGCTGCCGAAAGCAAGCCAAATAGCGGTAATAAATATACCTGCCACGCAGATGATAACAATGCAGATTCGCTCAAGCCGATTATCACTTTGTCACCTAACTGCAATGGTATAGTTGATTTTACCGTTAAAGAAAGCTGCTTTTGAGGAAAAGCTTTCGCCACTTGTCCACTGCCACAATTATCAATTTGTTTACAACCGCTACAAGTAGATTTTAACTCACTAGTAACGGTAATATTGTCATTTTCAATCGCAACAACCGTCGCACGCTCTTCAATCATGGTACAGTTTTTGACATCAATACTACAGAATCTGCAATGGCTTTGGCTGTATTAGCAGGGATTTTACCTACTACGCTGACTTCAAAACCATTCACTACTTGATTTAATACGACAGTTGCACCATCCATTACATAATCAGTGGCACGTTGTGTATATTCACTGCCATTAACATAAACAGAAACATCAACTAGGCCATCGTTGAATAGCATAAATTCCACAGGCTTTTTCGTCGCTGAAATACGATGACGATTAGCATTGATTTGTTTAAAACCTTCTGGCAACCATTTGACTTGCCATTGTAATGTTTGTGCTTGATAACCTTCGGGTATTTCAATCACTTTAGGTAGTGTACTTTGTTGTAATTTTTGTAAGCTTTCACTAAGTTCAGGTGTAATATCTAAATGGGTAAATTGAATTTGCTCTAATAATTGCCCTGTACGTGAAGCTATTGCTAACTTGAGCAGCATACCCGTTTTTTGATCTAACCAAAGCCAATGCCCATAACGGTGAGGGTCTTTAGAAACAATACGTATTAATTGCGCTGGGCGGCCCAATACGCGGCTACGTCCAACAGAAATAAAGTCATATGTTTGTGAAAGTGTTGTCGCATCCATCCTTAAAATGGCAGGAATAGGACCAGAAATCTGTTGAGAAACAACTGAATATGGAGGTAATTCTGGCTCAATATAACTTACAACATTTTTCTTACGTAAAATATCGCGTCGAGGGCCATTGAGTAATGAGAGGATTTCTAATTCATCACCATCAGCATTTACACCATGAAACCAGTGATAGGGTTCAGCTTGGTTATTTTTTACTACAACAAAGGAAGTACTAAAATTGAGGGATTGCAAAGATTGTGCAAGGCGTTCAAGCCAAGGTTCGGCTTGTTCAGTTTCATTGGCTGTTACAGATGTGCTTATGGTTACCAGTAACAGCAGACTACGAATTAATTTCATTTAACCGGATCTTCAACCTTCTCTTGTTTAGCTTGTTCGCTAACATCAACAGAGCTTAACTTAATTTGTTGTTGATGATCGGATAATAAAGCTTGAAAACGACGTTGTTGTTCAACAAAGGCCTGTTTTTCATTGGTGCGATTGGTTTGTTGAAAGTTCAAACTAACGGGTTCAGCAATACCACCAAATGGCATCGTTTTAACCACCTGGCTTTCTGGCAATATTACATTATTGTCAGCTGAGTTTTGTTGTACGCCCATTACCATCAAACCTGCTGCTGAGGCAGCAATTGCCATTTGACCAAACGGTTTAGCAAGATGTACAACTTTAGCTTTGAATTTCGCTGCCAAGTTATTAGATGTTCGAGGAGCTAGTACTGTTGGTTCATCTGCTATTGCAGCGGCAATTTCTGAAGATAAATCTAAATTGATCACATCAGATGTTTCACCACGCATTACATCGCCCATTAAATGGTAACGATCCCAAGTTGCAGACAAGTGAGCGTCATTGAGTAAATCCTCAATGATTTCATCGTTGGGCTGATAACTATCAACTACTGATGATACTGTCTCAAACTTATTTTCACTCATAATGACACCTTAAAAACTAACTCTTCATTAATTATTTAGTGAATCGTCACTAAATAATACACTATTTACGATTGTTCCACTTATTGCTGCTGTAATAATGGTCGTATTTTCTTATCTACAGCATCTCGTGCTCTAAATATTCTTGAACGTACCGTCCCAACAGGACAATCCATTACCGTTGCAATTTCTTCGTAACTTAACCCTTCTAGCTCTCTTAGGTTGATTGCTGTTCGCAAATCTTCCGGTAATTGCTCAATAGTTTTAAATACGACTTCTTTAATTTCATTGGTCAGTAATAACTTCTCTGGTGATGCGTTTTCTCTCAATGCCTCACCTGAATCATACATTTCAGCATCTTCTACATCGATGTCTGAACCCGGTGGCTTGCGCCCTCCCGCTACAAGATGATTCTTCGCACAATTAACCGCAATGCGGTATAACCATGTATAAAAAGCACTATCACCTCTAAAATTAGGTAAAGCTCTATAAGCTTTAATAAATGCTTCTTGCACTATATCTGGCACATCACTATGGTTCTTTACATAGCGTGACACCAAATTTGCTACTTTATGTTGGTACTTCGTTACCAGCAGGTTAAATGCGTTTTTATCGCCACGTTGTACCCGCTCAACCAACTTTTGGTCCACGTTCTGTTCGCTCATTTGAGCCTTATCTCCTACTAACCATTTAACTTTATATACATCTGGCTCATGGCAAACGCATAAAGTAGGACTGGCCTTGCGCTAAAAAGTTCGATAAATATTGAAAAAAATTAAATTTTATTTATAAAAATTGTTTTGGGCTGTTTTGTCACTGCAATAAAAGTTAATATTGAGCTATCAATTATTGTACCTTAATTCCAAGAATATATGAATCAGCAACACAATTGCGACGTTTTAATTATCGGTAGTGGCGCAGCAGGATTATCTTTAGCACTGCATTTAGCCAAAAATGCCGACGTGGTTATCCTCAGTAAAGGCCAAGTTAATGATGGCTCAACATTTTACGCGCAAGGCGGCGTTGCCGCAGTATTCGATGAGAGTGACAGCATTGATGCCCACGTTAACGACACAATAATAGCAGGGGCTGGCTTATGCGATGAAGCCGCTGTGCAATATACCGCAGAAAACGCCAAAATGTGTTTAGAGTGGCTGATTGATAAAGGTGTTAGTTTTGACCGTGATGTACCAACGAGTAACGGCGATGTGAATTATCACTTAACTCGCGAAGGTGGTCATAGTCACCGCAGAATTCTTCACGCTGCGGATGCTACAGGGCAAGCAATTCAAACCACGCTGGTTTCGCAAGTAAAAAATCATAGTCGAATTCGAATTTTTGAACGCTACAACGCCATTGACTTAGTTTGCCAAGAAAACGCCTCTACGGGTGAGAATCAATGTAATGGCGCTTACGTATGGAACCGTAATAGCGAAAAAGTTGAAAGCATTTTTGCGAAAAAAACTATTTTAGCCACCGGCGGTGCAAGTAAGGTTTATCAATATACTTCAAACCCTGATGTTGCCAGCGGTGACGGCGTTGCCATGGCCTGGCGCGCAGGTTGTCGTGTTGCCAATATGGAGTTTAACCAATTCCATCCTACTTGTTTGTTCCATCCAGAAGCAGGTACTTTCTTACTCACTGAAGCATTGCGTGGTGAAGGCGCTATTCTACGTCGCCCAGATGGCAGCCGTTTTATGCCAAGCTTTGATGAACGAGCAGAACTTGCCCCACGTGACATCGTTGCTCGTGCCATTGATTTTGAAATGAAACGCCTTGGCGCTGATTGTATGTATTTAGATATTAGTCACAAATCAAGCGATTTTATTAAACAGCACTTCCCAACTATTTATGAGAAAACTCGTTCACTAGGCATAGATATTACCAAACAGCCTATGCCGGTTGTTCCTGCTGCTCATTACACTTGTGGTGGTGTAATGATTAATAAGCAAGGTAAAACAGATACTGAAAACTTATATGCAATAGGCGAAGTATCTTACACTGGCTTGCATGGGGCAAATCGCTTAGCGAGTAACTCTTTATTAGAATGCCTAGTGTTTGCCCGAGCTGCCGCTTTAGATATCGAAGAAAAACTGAGTCACAAGCAAGCTTATATAAAATTACCCGCATGGGATGATAGTCGTGTTACCGACTCTGATGAAGAAGTGGTTATTCAACATAACTGGCACGAATTACGCCTGTTTATGTGGGATTATGTTGGTATTGTTCGCACGACAAAACGCTTAGAACGTGCATTGCACCGAGTAGAAATGCTACAAAGCGAAATTGAAGAATATTACCGCCATTTTAGAGTTAGCAATAATTTGCTTGAACTACGTAATTTAGTGCAAGTAGCTGAGCTCATTATAAAATCAGCATTGAACAGAAAAGAAAGTCGCGGTTTACACTACACGCTCGACTTCCCTGACATGCTTGATGAAGCAACAATTACTATTTTAAAACCGTAAGTTAAGCTATAAAAAATAGGCTATAAGCGAGGCTAAGCAGTCTCGCTTGGAAATTGTCTTAACCGCATAATTATTCGAGCCATTCTAGCTTGGTCTTTAGCAGATAAACTGTCTTTGAATATGTATTTCTTACTAACACTGCTGTCCGTGAATATTAACCAATAGCCCCATAAATTGACTTGAGATTGGGCAGATAACTGCAATGCTTTTCGGTTGTTAAACTGACACTCTCCAGTATCTGTCAACAAGAAAAAATCAGTCTGCTGAAGAAAAAATGTCGCAAAGAACGTTGATGATTTTCGTTGTAAAAATAAAAGAATTAAATTTCGGTGGCTAATAAGTAAGAAAGTAAATAACAGTATTATTAGGGTATACCATAATTTAAAACCAAACATGAACAACAATGTGATATAGCAACAGCCAAACGTTATTAGAAATTTCAATATCGCCTTAATTTCAGAAGGCGATACTTCAATATTAAACCTTAATGCGCTGTAGTATAAATTGCACCATGGCGTTAAGTTCTTTGTCTTCACAAGTTTCATGTCCCATAAACCAAGCAAATAACTCAGGATCTTGGCACTCTAATAAACGCTCAAAGGTTGCCTTATCTTCTTCAGAAAGATCATCGTACGCCTCTTCAACAAATGGCATAAAAAGCACATCTAGTTCAAGCATTCCACGTCGACATGCCCAGCGAAGTCGAGGTTTATTATCTTTTAATGACATACATCACCCTATTTAGTTAAATCTGCTCTTATTCTAACAAACTCAAGCTAAAAATAGCCACGAATTGATCATCAAATAGGATAATTTCGATAACAATTAAAATAGCAGAAAAAAATGATATATGGTTGTAATTAGAATAAATGTCCTCATTTATTGTTGTATTAGTCTTTTTCTGCATTATTGCCGGATACCAACACCATGAATAGTAACTTACCTAGCTATAACGAATTACCCGATGTGTTTGCGATTGCTCTCAATAGTTTTAAAGCAATATCTTTAACGGGAGAGGAACAAGCGAAATATTTACAAGGGCAAGTTACTTGTGACGTTAATAGTTTAGCACAAGAGAAATTGCTAACCGGTGCGCACTGTAATGCTAAAGGCAAAGTTTTCTCAGCTTTTCGCTTGATAGAACGCAATAGCGAATATTTACTATTACAACCAGCAAGCTCTATCGAACTATCTTTAGCTGAATTGAAAAAATTTGGTGTATTCGCCAAAGTTGAAATATCTCAAGCAAAAGACATTGATTACCTAGCAATAGCAGGCAGTAAAGCGACAGAAAAAATGGCTGAATTATTTACGCAAGTGCCTGATACCTTAACGCCCGTTATTCAAGAACAAGACACAACTCTAGTTTACATTGCTGGTGAAATGAGTCGTTACTTAATTATTGATAGTGAAGATAACTTAGCAAAAGTTTCAGCCAAGTTTGATTTTCCAACTTTTAACGACAACGTTTGGCAATTATTAGAAATTTCTGAAGGTTTCCCAATACTTTCAGAACATTATATTGCTGAGTACGTGCCGCAAATGCTTAACTTACAAGCTATTAACGGTATTAGCTTTACTAAAGGTTGTTATTTAGGACAAGAGACTGTTGCTAGAATGCAATACCTAGGTAAAAACAAACGCGCACTCTTTGCCCTTACCGGCAACGCAGTAAATGCCAATACGGGTGATGTTATTGAGAAAAAGCTTGGTGAAAATTGGCGTAAAGCCGGTGATGTACTTGCGGCATACCAAGCAGATGATAAGCAAACATATATTCAAGCTATTTTGGCCAATGATGTTGATGCATCGACCGAATTACGTATAAAAGAACACCATATGGGATTAACTATTTCCCCACTCCCTTACAATATAAGCTCAGACGCCGAATAGGACATATTATGAAAATTTCTGACAACAAAGTTGTTGTATTACATTACGCTGTATCTGACAGTGAAGACACCTTAATTGATAGTTCTTATGACCATAGCCCACTGGCTGTGATCCAAGGCTCTCATTACCTTATCCCAGGTTTAGAAGAAGAATTAGTTGGCCATGAAGCTGGTGACAAATTCGAAGTAGCCGTTACTGCAGAAAATGCTTACGGTGAAAGAGAAGACGGTTTTGTGCAAACCGTGCCAAAAGCAATGTTTGCTGGCATTGAAGATTTAGATGTCGGTAGTCAACTACGTGCAACAACAGACGAAGGCGAACAAACTGTTATCGTTATTGATGTGCAAGATGATGAAATCACAGTAGATGGTAACCATCCATTAGCCGGTATTGACTTAAAATTTGATGTTGAAATTTTAGAAGTGCGTGATGCCACTGAAGAAGAATTAGAACACGGTCATGTGCATGGTGAAGGCGGTTGTGGACATAGCCACTAAGACGCGTTAACTATTAACGAAAGACAGGATGTCTAGAAACGGCCACGCACCCGCGTTATACCGTTCATCGACGTGCATGTTCTTACATGGATGTATGTTATTAGAGTAATGCATGGAGCAATTACCGGGATGCACTAATGCCTTGAAAGACAGGATGTCTGAGAAAGGCCTGAACATATACGCTCCTGTGCATCCATGCACCCGCATTATACCGTTCACCCTGAACATAAAGGCACTGATTTAGTGCCTTTTTTGATCTTATCTTAAAGTACTTACCACCTGTGCTTTAATATCGGCATAGCGCATATGCTGACACACCGCAAAATAACTTAATTGACGTACTTTAGTACGCGTAAATAACGGTACACTCATACCTGATAAAAACCGGCAAATAGTGTCAATAGATAAACCTTTAGGTAATACTGTAGCGGTAGCTTTTAAGCTCGAAAAGTGCTGTTGTATTTGCGCAATTGCCAGTGTTATTGTTTCTGAACTAATCGCCTGTTGATCATTTGAATACGGTAATACTGCCACTTGCCCACGGCAAACCGAACAATGTCCACAGTTTTCAGGAGCGAATTGGTCGTCAAAATAATGCGATAATTGCTTAGTTAAACAACGGTCACTTTGAAAAAACTGCACGAGTTTGCTAATACGCTCTATTTCGGCTTGCTCTTTTTCAGCAAAATACTGATAAAGCTGTTCAACTAAATCGGCATTATCTAACGCCGCCATATTGACACTAAAAACTTCAGTCGCCTTTTTCGTTTCCAGTACGATATGTTGTTGATCAGCCAAGTATTCCAACGCTGAGACAATTCTTTTTCTTGGCGCTTGGTAACGAGAATGCATTAGTTCAAAATCAGGTTCACCCCAGATTTTTTTCATTTTCGCACAGCTAAACACTTGTGCTAAAAACTCACTTCTATCGGCATTAAAGCTACTAATTATTTGTTCTTTTGGCGTGACAAACTTAAATTTAAAATCAGCAAAGTAACTAAATTTAGCGGTAATAATTCCCATAAGCTCTAACTGTACTAATAACGTTTTTAAAGGTAATTGCTTAATGTTACTGGCGTTAGACAAAGCTAGTACTTGCAGCTCCCATTGACCACCTTGCACTTCATTACGAATATTTTGCAATACATAATCAATGCTAGCGCGCTCTGGCGTATCAGCGTAAACAAAGTTTTCAACCGTATGAATACCGTCAAGGTTTGCTAAAGTAAAACAGGTAGAGTTTTGCTTATCTCGTCCTGCTCGGCCAATTTCTTGGCTATAATTTTCGATAGATTTAGGCAAGTCGTAATGTATAACAAAACGAATATCTGACTTGTCTATGCCCATGCCAAACGCAATAGTCGCGACAACAATGCTCGTTTTTCCCTGCATAAAGTCTTGCTGGATTTTTTGCCTTACTTCATCTTTAAAACCCGCATGATATGCCTGCGCTTGTAGCCCTTGTTGTTGCAAAAACTCAGCAATTTTTTCAGCACTATGCTGCAAAGTCACGTAAACAATACCACTGCCTTGATGATGATTTATAACATCAAGCAGTGTTTGATTTTTTTGTTTTTCAGCAACTGGTAAAACTGACAAATCAAGGTTATTTCGATAAAACCCTGTTTGCACTATATGCTCTGACGCAATGGCAAATTTATGTGCCATATCCTGCTTCACTTTTTTCGTTGCTGTTGCGGTCAATAGCAACACTAGCGGGATATTAAGCTCTTGACGATAACGCGGAAGTTTCAAGTAGTCAGGACGAAAGTTATGGCCCCACTCAGAAATACAATGGGCTTCATCAACCACTAGCATCGAAATAGCAATCGACTCGATAAACTGGCGAAAACGTTCATTCTTAAAACGCTCTACTGAGACCATTAATATTTTAATTTTGCCAGAACGAACATCACGAGTAACTTGCTGACTTTGCTCAAATGATAAGGTCGAATCAATACTCGCCGCCGGTATGCCTTTAGTGTGTAAAAACGCTAACTGATCTTTCATTAATGCTAATAATGGCGATACCACTAAGGTTAAGTGAGGTAAATTAATCGCCGCTAATTGATAACAAAGCGACTTACCTGCACCGGTAGGAAATATCGCTAAAGATGAGTCCCCGTTAAGCAGCTGGGATATCGTTTGCTCTTGCCCTATTCTAAATTCATCAAAACCAAAAGTTTGTTTAAGTGATGAGTTCAATTGAGAAGGTTGCGTAGCAGGCGTAAAAGTAGTCATGAGTATTTCACATTAAAATAAACTGATATTAATTTCGCTATCATACCTTGTGAACATAAAAATATTTAGTTCTTCATCAGAAAAATTAAATAGTTCAAAACACGCTAGGTATTATCACAAATTATCTACATCAGCTTTTTATGTCGATTCAGAGTCAATTCATGTCATTTCACTGAAATCCTACCGACAGCCACCGATTAAATACGTACATTTATCCCATCAATACGAAAGAGCTGCAGTAATAAATGCTCGTAGCACTTAAGAATCAGCATAAAAATAACAAAACAAAGGAATAAAATATGATCCAAACAATCGCTAAAATCTCCTCGGCAATTTTCTGCATTTTATTAGTATTAACCTACAGTTTTGGCATTAAAATCATGCCAATGAGTATGTTATACGCTAACTATTTTTTACTTAATTTAGTTTTGTTAGCCTTACATGTCTCAGTTCATGGCTTTGACAGTTTAAAGGAGTCTAAGTAATGAAAAAGTTATCATTAAATATGGCAAAAATTCTTACTAGTCTAGCCTGCTTTAGCTCTATAAACGTTCAGGCCATCGATTTGCGTATAGACAACATTCGCCTATATCAAGCAGAACAGAGTAATTTTAGTCTACCTAGCACCATGTATATTGAAAACGGGAAAATAGTTAAAATATCCACGAGCAAAGATAAAAAAGTATCAGCAGACACCATTATTGATGCAGATAATAACTTTGCTTTACCCGGTTTGATTGACCTACATGTTCACCTTGGCGCATCTGGTAGCAATTACGGTAAAGAGTTTCAATATTTGCCTGTTGCATCGCACTTTAATTCCAACCTTTATTTAGGTGTAACTAGCATTGTTGACCTGTTTTCTTTTGATACAACCCTTAGTGAAGCAAGCCAATTAATAGCAAACCAAACCGCACCAAACCTGTTCTATGCTGGCGTATTATTTACCAATCCAGGCGGGCATGGCACACAGTTCGGTGGTAGTGCATTAGAAGTTACAAGTTTTGAGGCAATTGATGATTTATGGCAACAACACATGGCACGCAAGCCCCATTTAACTAAAGCGGTTATTGAAACCTTCGGTGGCCATGGAGCTTCATTAACCGATAAGCAACTAACAGAAATCGGCAGACGTTCAAAAGCGGCAGGGCTACCTTACTTTGTACATGTATCTACATTAGAAGATGGGAAAAGAGCAATAAAGGCCGGTGCTACTGCATTGGCCCATGGTATAAACTCTGAATTAGTAGATGAAGAATTTATTGCTTTAATGGTTAAGCATAAGGTGGCTTATATACCGACCTTGGCAGTTTATTATAATCACAGCGCAGAACATGAACACCAACAAATTAGCGCTAATACAACATTATTAGCGACTGTGCCTGACAAACTACAGCACTGCTTATTTGACAAAGTTCCAGTACCTTCAAAATGGAAAGATATCACTTGGCAAAAAAAGCAACTGGCTTATAAAAACCTTAACTTACTTGCCCACGCTGGCATTACTATTGGTATAGGCTCAGACGCTGGAAACCCTTATACCTTGCATGGCAGTGGCCTTCATAATGAAATGCAAGCGTTGAGTCAATCAGGGTTAACAACAGCTCAAGTCATTAATGCAGCAACAATTGATGCTGCTAAGATAATTAATGCACCAGAGCTCGGTCAATTAAAGCAAGGCTTCCAAGCCAGCTTTATTTTACTAGAACAAAATCCACTTAATGACATTTCCCAATTAAGCAATATTCAAACCGTGTATAAATCAGGCGAAGAAATTGATAGAAAAGATCTTATAGCTCAGAACAAAAAGCTTACTCCACTGGGTGAGGAATGTAATGTCGCCGAATCAACCACAACAATAGCAAACAAAGTCATTGATAACTTTAACGGCTCACTTCAATGGCAAACCATTAGCGATACTATGATGGGCGGGAAATCAACAGCAGTAATTGCGCAAAAAGCTCATACGCTTACCATCGACACACAATTAGGAAAACCAGGCGGTTTTGGTGCATGGGCTGGTATGCAAGTATTGTTTGAACATTCTGTTGACGCTTCTAAATTTCAAGGAATAAAAATAACCTATCAAGGATCTAAAATCCCCTTCGGCTTATCTGTATATCACAGTGAAGTTAAAGATTGGGATCATTTCACTGCAACATTAACACCTAGTAAAAAATGGAAAACAGTCGAGATCCCTTTTACTCAATTGAAGCAGTTTGGTTTTGGTAACCCAAAAGAGTGGTCAGCTAAAAGTCTCGCGGGGTTAAGTTTGGTCTGGCGTACAATGCCAGGCCAGCAACTGGCTAGTAATAAAAATGTGTTAAAAATAAGTAATATAAGTTATTTTTAATTTATTTTGTTAACAAAAGACATAAGCACCGAAGCATTACCTTTGGTGCTTTTCATCAGTAGCTCAAAATACACTCCTTAAAGTAGAGAAAATACATGTTACGCCAGCCTTTTTTCAAATACAGTTTTTTCATTTTGTTGCTTGTTGACCTGATGTTTACCGCTGGATTAATCATTTCAGGCGTTAGTTCTGTGTCGCTCGAAACACTGCTCGCCACCAGCATCTGGTTTGTCTGTTTTTATTGGCTACCGGTTTGGTTTGCCGCTTATTCTATTTTAACCCTTCGTAGTAGAGGTATTGAAAATACCTTTTTTGAATGGAGCATTGCCGTATGTTGTTTAACAATTGGCTTGAGCTTAACGGATCATTTACTTAGCTTAGCTTTTGACAGCACTTCATTTATGGGAAGCTTTGTTTTTTGGGGTGGACTTTCTTGGGGAACACCCATTTACTTTATTACCCGCTATATTGAAAGTAGAGGGAGGATATCGCGCGAGAAGAAAGCAAGAAAACAGGCGCAGTTGCAAACGTTAAGATATCAACTTAACCCACATTTCATGTTTAACAGCTTAAATACTATTTCAGCTTATATTCATTCTAATCCTAATTTGGCAGACGAAGTGTTACACGAATTAGCTGATATTCTTCGTTATTCTTTAGATACCGGTGAGGAAAGCAGTGTTTCATTGCAGCAAGAAGTTACCATTATAAATAAGTATCTTAATATCGAAAAAGCACGCTTTGGAGAGAGGTTGATTGTCAATTTTTCCATTCCAAAAGAATTACTTAGCATCCAAGTGCCACCTCTTATTTTGCAACCCATCGTAGAAAATGCGATTAAACATAACGCTAAAGAAACTCAGCTAGAAATTAACATTAAAGTAGAAGAAGCATCTCAGAAAAGTCAAAAAATTCTAAAGATTGCCATCAGCGATAATGGTATTGGCTTTAGTAATGACGTGTTAGAAAAGGGGGTTGGTACAGGTGTTGGTATGAAAAATTTACAACTACGGGTGCAGCAGTTACCGCAAGGTAAAGTCATATTACGCAATAGCCCATGTGAAGAGTTAACGGAAAATAACCACGGAGCAACGGTAATCGTTGAAATGGCATTATGAGTGACATCACTTTAGCCCAAGGCAATATTACTGAGTTGCCTGATAAAATAAGAGTGATTTTTGCCGACGATGAACAACCCGCTAGAGATAAATTGGCGCATCAGTTAAGCCTTATTCCTGATATTGAGTTAGTAGGTTATGCAACTACAGGTAACGAAGCTGTTGATTTAATTAATACTGAAGAACCAGACTTAGTGCTACTCGATATTCAAATGCCTGAAATTAATGGCATGGATTTATTAAGCTTACTAAATTATAAACCTTTAGTCATTTTCACCACTGCCTATGATCAATTTGCCATACAAGCCTTTGAAAATTCTTCCACCGACTATTTACTAAAACCATTTCCTCTTGCGCGCTTAATAGATGCAATTGATAAAGCAAAAAAGCAGTTTCTCAATGAATTTCAACGAGACGCTCATCAACAATCACAAAACGAGGTTTGCAGTGATAGCACAAATAAAATAGAGAATATCGAACCGATTAGACGTTTGGTGAGTAAAAACGGTGAGCGCATGACTATTTTATCACCGCAAGAGATATTCTTTATTAAATCTTCTCAAGGTAGTTGTTTCGCATGGGACGGTGAAACAAATCATTATTTATCAGAAAAACTCGAAGCATTAGAACAAGGCTTATCGACCACAGATTTTGTTAGGATCCATCGAAGCTACTTGATCAACATCGATAAAGTGAAAGAAATCCAGCGTTGGTTTAATGGTAAATTAATGGTGATTATGAACGATAAGACCAAAACTGAACTCAGCACCAGTCGAGCTGGTGCTGATAAGCTAAAGCAAATACTAGGAATATAATAAAATTTGTTACCGATTTGCTGCGTGACTTAGCAAATACCTAACTAAAGATTAATACACCTTTAAGTAAAGTTAAGTACCACAGAAAGTATGGTAATTTTCATCGCCATCGCTCGGTGCATCTTGATAGGCTTTCGTTTGCTTTAAAGTGTCGTAAGGTTGCTGAAGTACTGCTAAAAACTCATATAAAGCAGATAAATCTCCAGTTTCTTCGCTTATCGCTAACACTCGTTCAACATGATGATTTCTTGGAATAACTAGCGGGTTAGTTTTTTCCATTAATGCTTTAGCCGCAGTTACATCGTCAGAAATTCTGCTATACCAGCGTGTTAGCCATAGTTCCTGCTCTGACTGCTCTGCTTCTGCAGTATTTTCAATGAAATTATCTACCTTTTCCTGAGTTAAGCTTTCAGCTAAGGCGACAAAATGCTGGGTGTAATCTAACTGTTGTTTCTGCATGATAGCCAGTAAGTCGTTGACCAATTCAATATCACCTTCAACTAATTCAGCAATACCTAATTTATTCACCATCATTTCAAAATAACGATACTGTAAATCATTGGCAAATTGCTGTAACAATGGCGTAATTTTGGCTAACGCTGTATCTTCACCTTCGTCGACCAGCGGTAATAAACAATCAGCGAGTCGCGCCATATTCCATTGCATTATTTTACTTTGATTGCCAAAAGCATAGCGCGCATTTCTATCGATTGAGCTAAAAACTGTGTCACGATGATAATGATTCATCATAGCGCATGGACCGTAATCAATAGTTTCACCTGAAATAGCGGTATTATCGGTATTCATCACACCATGAATAAAGCCAACACGTAACCATGAAACAACTAACGTAACTTGTTTTTTGAGTACCGCGGCAAAAAAATCAAGGACATTCTGACCACTAACAAGTGCCTCAGCCGAGTTTTCACCTTCCGATGTTGCGACTTTTATTTCCGGGAAGTGACGTTCTATGGCAAAACAGGTAAGCTTTTTAAGTGACTCAATATCTTTACGCACAGCAAAGAATTGAAAAGTACCAACACGAATATGACTAGCAGCAATACGAGTGACAACAGCGCCTGGGTATGGCCGTTCTCGATAAACAGCGTCCCCAGTCGCTACTACCGCCAAACAGCGTGTGGTTGGCACACCTAAGGCAAACATCGACTCACTCATAATGAATTCACGTAATGCTGGACCTATTGCACATCGGCCATCGCCACTACGTGAAAAATAACTAGTACCGGAGCCTTTTAGCTGCACATCCCATGCTTGACCCTGTATATCGGTTATATCACCTAATAAATGAGCACGGCCATCACCTAGCTGCGGATTAAAGTGGCCAAATTGATGCCCTGAATAGGCTTGAGCAATGGGCTTACTGCCCTGAATCAATTGATTTCCAGAAAAGTACTGCGCAAGTAACTCATTGTCTTCTTGTCTAGATAACTTGATACCTAGGGCGTTAGCTAAAGGAGCATTCCAGAGTAATAATTCTGGCTCCGAAACGGGTGAAGGAAGTGTTTCGTGGTAAAAGTTTTTCCCTAATTGATAATACTGATTAGAAAGATTCAAAAGTTCACTCCATTAATAAAGATATTGCTCAACAGCCACAACAACTGTAACCATAACAGTCACTTGCAAGTATGTTTTATATTTCAGCCGCAATTACTGATATTTCAACTAACAGTGCTTCTCTTGCCATTTTAGCGGCAACACAAGCTCGCGCAGGTGCAAAACCTTCGGGTATCCAAGCATCCCACACCGCATTCATATCAGCAAAGTAACTCATATCTTTAACGTAGATAGTTGCCGATAAAATGTGCTTTCTATCACTACCCGCTTGTTCTAGTAATGTATCAACTTTAGCAAGCATAGTTTGAGTTTGCTGTGTTATATCTTTTGAGGCATCAGCAGCCACTTGACCACATAAGTAAATAGTACCGTTATGTTTTACAATTCTGCTCATTCTTTGTTTGGTTTCTAATCTTTCAATAGTCATTACAATTAGCTCTTCTTATTGACGTTATTATCTTCATTGTATTCCTTTTTTATTTCATCACACATAGTCAAACGCTCAAAAATAAAAAAACGCTACAACTTCACTAAAGCACTCAACCAGTTTGCACTTTTCCTGTGATATTTAAAAAGAAACCCCCAAATTTTACAATCTTGGGGTTAAAACAATTTTCATTAACTGAGCTTTAATTGAAAGCGTAGGTAGAACATCCAAATTCAAGAAGACTGCACGGAGCCTATGACTATAGGTGAGTACTTTCGTCGCAGAAGTTGGTTGTTATAACAAGCTTACAATAAAGTTATTCCCACTCTATTGTTGCAGGCGGCTTACCACTGATATCGTAAACAACACGTGAAATACCATCAATTTCGTTAATAATACGATTAGATACTAACCCTAAGAAATCATATGGTAAATGTGACCAACGTGCGGTCATAAAGTCAATGGTTTCAACACAACGTAACGATACAACCCAATCATACTTACGCGCATCCCCCATTACGCCTACTGAGCGTACTGGTAAGAAAACGGTAAACGCTTGGCTGACTTTTTTGTATAAGTCATGGTTGTGTAATTCTTCAATGAAAATAGCATCTGCGCGACGTAATAAGTCAGCATACTCTTTTTTCACTTCACCTAGAATACGCACACCTAGCCCTGGACCAGGGAACGGGTGACGGTAAAGCATGTCGTATGGTAAACCTAGCTCTAAGCCAATTTTACGTACTTCATCTTTAAATAATTCACGTAATGGCTCAACTAAGCCCATTTCCATATCATCAGGTAAGCCACCAACATTGTGATGAGACTTGATAACATGTGCTTTACCAGTGGCTGATGCCGCTGATTCGATAACATCAGGATAAATGGTACCTTGAGCTAACCATTTGGCATTTTTAAGTTTCTTTGACTCTTCATCAAATACTTCAACAAAAACATTACCAATGATCTTACGCTTAGCTTCTGGTTCACTTTCATCAGCTAAACGGTTTAAGAAACGGTCTTCAGCATTAACATGAACGATATTTAAACCAAAGTGGTCACCAAACATGTCCATCACTTGCTGCGCTTCGTTTAAACGAAGTAAACCGTTATCAACAAATACACAAGTTAACTTATCACCAATAGCGCGCTGTAATAACATCGCCACAACGGATGAATCAACACCACCTGAAAGGCCTAGAATTACTTCGTCATCACCGACTTGTGCCTTCATTTTTGCCACAGCATCTTCAATAATTGATGCTGAAGTCCATAACTTTTCACACTGACAAATATCAATAACAAAGTGCTCTAAAATACGTAGACCTTGCTTGGTGTGTGTAACTTCTGGGTGAAATTGAACACCGTAAAACTGTTTGTCTTCATTAGCCATAGCTGCATATTTACAGCTTGGTGTTTGCGCTACTGTCGTAAAGCCTTCAGGAACTGAAGCAACTTTATCACCATGGCTCATCCACACGTCTAATAATGCGTTACCGTTTTCACTAACGCTATCTTCAATGGCATTAAATAAAGCAGATTTTGCTACAACCTCAACAGCGGCATAACCAAACTCTTTATGCTCTGAGCTTTCAACACTACCACCTAATTGCTCAGCCATAGTCTGCATGCCGTAACATATACCTAGTACAGGTACGCCAGCATTAAATACATATTCTGGAGCGCGAGGAGAGTTATCTTCAGTAACTGACTCAGGGCCACCGGCTAAAATAATACCCGTTGGATTAAAACCTTCAATTTGTTCTTGCGTTACATCCCAAGCCCAAAGTTCACAATAAACACCAATTTCACGGACACGACGCGCGATAAGTTGCGTATATTGAGAACCAAAATCTAAAATTAGTATGCGGTGATCATGAATGTCTTTACTCATGTTGTTTTCCTACTTTCGGGCTCTATGTGAGCAATATATAAATAAACAGGCTGAACTACTTTTTTTATAGTTCAGCCTGACAAAAATTTCTTTACCTTCCAATATGTTGAAAGCAAGAATAGTTGAGTTGGACGTTAGTTAACATTAGGCCAAATAAGAAGCACGGAGTTGACGCTAGCCAATAAGTACTTCTGATGCTGTCATAATGTTAAATAACAAAGAAATCAGCTATTCGACTAACCCATACGGTAGTTTGGCGCTTCTTTAGTAATGGTCACGTCATGTACATGTGACTCACCCATACCTGCAGAAGTGATTTTCATAAACTCAGGTTTAGTGCGCATTACTTCAATCGTTTCTGAGCCAGTTAAGCCCATTGATGAACGTAAGCCACCCATTTGTTGATGAATAATAGCGGCAACAGGGCCTTTATAAGCAACGCGACCTTCAATACCTTCTGGTACTAATTTGTCAGCTTCGCCATCTGATTTTTGGAAGTAACGGTCACTTGAACCTTCTTTTTGGCTCATAGCACCTAACGAACCCATGCCACGATATGATTTGTAGTAACGGCCTTGGTAAAGTTCTACTTCACCTGGCGCTTCTTCAGTACCAGCAAACATACTACCAACCATGACACAATGTGCACCAGCAACGAGTGCTTTAGCGATATCACCAGAAAAACGAATACCACCATCTGCAATAACTGGAATACCTGTGCCTTTTAACGCTTCAACAGCATTAGAAATAGCAGTTAACTGCGGTACACCAACACCAGTAACAATGCGAGTAGTACAAATTGAACCTGGGCCAATACCCACTTTAACGGCATCAACACCAACATCAGCAAGTGCTTTAGCGCCAGCGCCTGTGGCAACGTTACCAGCAATAATTTGTAATTCAGGATATTTATTACGAGTTTCAGCAACGCGGTCAATAACGCCTTGTGAATGGCCATGTGATGTATCAATCAATAACACATCAACGCCAGCAGCAACTAAAGCATCAATTCGCTCGTCTGTACCAGCACCTACACCAACGGCAGCACCAACACGCAAACGTCCAAGCTCATCTTTACAAGCATTTGGTTTGCTTTCTGCTTTTTGATAATCCTTTACGGTAATCAAACCTTTCAACGTAAAGGCATCATCTATCATTAGGATTTTTTCAATGCGATGTTCATGCATTAGTCCTAAAATTTCTTCGCGCGAAGCACCTTCTTTAACAGTAACTAACTTGTCTTTCTTAGTCATTAAAGCTGAAACAGGCTTAGTTAAATCTGTTTCGAAGCGCAAATCACGACCTGTAATAATACCAACAAGTTTATTTTTTTCGTCTACAACAGGGAAACCTGAAAAGCCAACATCATCAGCTAAACGCATAGTATTTTCAATTGTCGCATCTGGATTCACAGTAACAGGATCAGAAACGATACCGCTTTCATATTTCTTCACTTGCGAAACATTTTTCGCTTGTTCAGCAATAGTCATATTTTTGTGAATAAAACCGAGACCACCTTCTTGAGCTAAGGTAATAGCTAAACGTGCTTCTGTTACTGTGTCCATCGACGCAGAAATCATAGGTACATTTAAATCAATCTTTCGAGTTAATTTGGTTTTTAAGTCGGCAGTATGTGGAAGTACCTTAGAGTGGGCAGGTACCAGTAAAACATCGTCAAAGGTTAACGCTTCTTGGGCAATTCTTAGCATCGCAACATCTCTCTAAAATGAGTGGTTAGGGAGGAAATATTGCGGCAGAATTTTAACCGTTTTCATTGCTAAGGTAAACTTAAAATTGCAATTAAATGAAAATAAATCTCGTTGAATGTTGAAACAAATATATAATATGATGCAATTACGGCGTTATTACCTCTGAACAAGCGAAAAGTAAAATATTTATGGCTCAACAGCATATTCTACAAGTAAGTGAACTGACCAAAAAAGTACGTTTTATTCTAGAAAGTGAGTTAAATACGGTCTGGTTATGTGGTGAAATATCGAATTTTATCGCAGCAAGCTCCGGGCATTGGTATTTATCATTAAAAGATCAAAAGTCACAAGTTCGCTGCGCCATGTTCAAAGGCAATAATCGCCGTGTTAGGCTCAAACCGGGCAATGGTCAACAAGTTTTAGTACGGGCCAAAGTCTCTTTATATGAGCCTAGAGGTGACTTCCAACTCATTATCGAGCAAATGGAGCCTGCTGGCGAAGGTCTTCTTCGTCAACAATATCAGCAATTAAAAAACAAGTTACAGCTAGAAGGCTTATTTGATCTGCAATATAAGCAACAAATACCAAAAGCAATTAAGAGTGTCGGCGTAATCACCTCTCCTACCGGTGCGGCAATAAAAGATATTTTAACGGTGTTAAAACGTAGAAACCCATTATTAGAAGTTATAATTTATCCTGCTCTCGTTCAAGGTGAACAAGCTAAATTTGATATCGCACAAGCGATAAATTTAGCCAATGAGCGAAATGAAGTAGATGCTTTGTTGATTGGCCGCGGTGGCGGTTCATTGGAAGACTTATGGGCATTCAATGAAGAAATAGTCGCCCGTGCTATATTCCAATCATCAATACCAACCATAAGTGCTGTTGGGCATGAAATTGACACTTCACTCTCAGATTATGTTGCTGATTTAAGAGCGCCAACGCCGTCTGCTGCTGCTGAATTAATATCAACAGATTTTGAAGAATATAATGAAAAAAATCGCAACTTAATCACCAGAGCAACGATAGCTATCAAACAAACAACTGAAGTATCTACGCAACGTTTAATAGCAATTAATCATCGTTTAAAGCAGGTTCACCCTGAGCAACAGCTACAAAACAAGCAACAAAAGTCAGATGAACTTAACTTGCGCTTGCAAAACATTATTACGCGCGAGTTCACACGTTTAAAGCAAAAGCCTAATTATTTACAGCAGCGATTGTATAGTTTTGCTCCAACGAACAGAGTATCAACAGGTCAAAAGCAAACGGAGCAATTGACACAACGACTGATTGCAGCACAACAAAGAATGGTTAGAAGCAAAGCAGAAAATTTTGCTTTGCAATGCGAGCAATTGAACTTAGTCAGTCCATTAGCGACAATCGCTCGCGGTTACAGCGCAGTAAGAGGGAAAAAAGGGCAAATCATTAAAAGTGTTGCCGACGTTAAACCTCAAGACAACGTCAGTATTGAAGTCAGCGATGGTATTATTTACGCAGAAGTAAACAAAATACAGGCCAATTAAATTAAATAACAACAGTTAACCTGGAGAAATGACCGCTTGCTGTAATAGCTTAGTCACTTCAACTTTACTCTTGTCGCTAAATTTAACGCCAAGAGATACACCGTCAGCATGAAGTTTATTATTACAAATTATCGCCTCAAGTTTGATGTTTGTTAAGCCTTGGAATTTTTCAATTATGATTTCAAGCGGCTTATCTTCTGCTAATGACAATTGTTCACCGTTATTTACCATCAGCTGACAACCTGTCACTGAAATATCAGAAATAACCGATGTCCAATATTCCTCTTTAACTTTAACTTTTGCTTTAATATAAGTTTCGATACGCATTGAAGAACGTAAATTTTGTAAGCTGACTTCTCGTGGAAATTCTAAAACAATAATGCGCGAAGGTATTTGAATAGTTTGCTTAACATTAGAAACGAATGCAACCACAGCCCCTTCATGCCCTTCGATTAAACCACGAACAGTCACTCCCATACCTTGGGCAATGTATTGTCCAAAGTTACCCAATTTAGAGCCATCAGGGTATTGTACTAAAACATAATTTTTCGGTGAATAACCAATAAATATTGAACGAAACTTTCCACGCTGCCCTGCGGGAGTAGACATGTCTAATGTGACAATAGCACCTGGGTGTAGTAAAGCTAAATTGCGACTTAACCGCCCTACCATGTCCATTTTATTTGAATTATCCTTCATAACTTTCCAGAAAAGTTAACCTAATTTTTCATTAGGTATTTAATTATCATAGCTTTTTTACATTAGCGAAAAGTCACGAGAAATGCAATATTCTTGCGGCTTATTGAATGTTCATAAACAACTAATCATCACTTTCTATCATCTACGCACACCGCTATATTCATAGCGTGAGAATATAGGTGTCTTTGAACGGCCATGGCACCATGACATTGCCTACATGGATGTAGATACTAAATTACTGTCAGGAACAAAATAATTGACCGTTCATCGACGTGCAGGGATGCACTAATGCCTTGAAAGACAGGACGTCTGAGAAAGATCTGAACATCGTCATTCTTTGCCATCCATGGCATCATGACATACCGTTCATCCTGAACATAAAAAAGGCTGATATTTCTATCAGCCTTTAACAAGTAAATATGCATTAGCAAATTTAATCTTTTTTATAACCCTGTGTAGCACGAGCTAATTTTTTCTGTTCTGTGTAGTTTAGCTTCTTCTTACCTGCAAATGGGTTAGAAGTTTCTCTAAACTCAATTCTTATTGGCGTACCCATTATTTTCAATGACTTACGATAGTAATTCATCAAGTAACGCTTATAAGAAATTGGCAAGTTTTTCGCTAAGTTACCGTGAATAACGATAATTGGTGGATTATAACCACCTGCATGAGCATATTTTAACTTAATACGACGACCTTGATGCATTGGAGGCTGATGATCGAACACTGCCATATCAAGTATTTTAGTTACCATAGACGTTGAAATACGCTTAGTTGCAGAAACAAAAGCTTCTTCAACCGACTCATATAAATGACCAACGCCTGTGCCGTGTAATGCTGAAATAAAGTGAACACGCGCAAAGTCGATAAAGCCTAAACGACGATCTAATTCTGACTTAATACGATCTTTAACATGATCATCCAAACCATCCCACTTATTAACCGCAAGTACTAAAGAGCGACCCGCTTCTAAAATGAAGCCTAGTAGACTTAAATCTTGGTCGCTAATACCTTCTTGTGCATCAATAATCAGCAAACATACGTTAGCATCTTCAATCGCACGTAAGGTTTTAATCACTGAGAATTTTTCAACAATGTCAGTAACATTTTTACGGCGACGAATACCTGCAGTATCAATTAAAGTATATGGTCTACCGTTGTGTTCCATTGGAATATAAACACTATCACGTGTGGTACCGGGCATATCGTAAACCACGACACGGTCTTCACCTAATATGCGATTAGTTAGTGTTGATTTACCAACATTAGGCTTACCAATAATGGCAAGTTTAATGGTATCTGTTTCTTCAGGTGCTTGAGCAATATTCTCTTCATCTGACAAGCCACTATCAACTTCATAGTCACCGTCAAACTCTTCATTTTCTTCAGTTTTAGGTTTACCAAGCTCTTCAATATGAGGGGTAAGTGCTAAGGTTAATAATTGTGTAACACCACGGCCATGCGCAGCTGCTATTTGGTGCACTGCATCGCCTAAACCAAGCGAGTAAAAGTCTGCAACCGCTGAATCTGCGTCAATACCATCAACTTTATTGGCAACCAAAAATACTTTTTTATCTTGTTTGCGCAAGTGAGCCGCAATACCTTGGTCGGCAGAAGTTAAACCAGCGCGAGCATCAACCATAAATAGCACGGCATCAGCTTCATCAATTGCGATTAATGATTGTTCAGCCATCAAGGCATCTATGCCTTTTTCATCACCTTCGATACCACCCGTATCAATGACAATAAATGGGTGCTCTTCAACTTCCGCTTTACCATATTGACGGTCACGGGTTAAACCTGGGTAATCAGCCACCAACGCATCTCTACTGCGCGTTAATCGATTAAACAGTGTTGATTTGCCGACATTAGGACGACCCACAAGTGCTACTACAGGAAGCATGTTCACCTCAATTTTCATATCAACCAAGAAGCAATTTTCTTGGTTTTATTAATAAACAACGGCTCCAATGCCATTTGCATTGGAGCCGTTTATAATTTTAGTCGATCCCTTAAGTTATACAATTAACTTAGGGATAACCCATATTTTATTCTGGAACGGTAATCGCTTCTAAATCACCGTCACGTGATTGGCTATATAGCACATCATTTACAACTGTTGGCGTAGCATAAATACCACTACCATCAACATGATGACGAGCAACCATTTCACCAGTATCTTGATCTAGCCAATGTAAGTAACCTTCAAAATCACCAACAACGACATAATTACCAAGTACCGCTGGACCTGTTACACCACGGTTTGTTAATGACAACTGGCTCCATAACTCTAAACCATCATTGCGATCAACTGCGTAAACATGGCCTTTAACATCAGTAACAAATAAGCTATTACCACTAATCGCTATTTGGCGAAAAGAGGAATATTGACGTTGCCACAATACGCGACCCGAACGCAGTTCAACGGCGCTTAAGTTACCACGAGAAGATACGGTGTAAATATTTTCACCGTAAATTAGTGGTGTTGAATCAACATCAATAACACGCTCTAATTCTGTTGAGCCTGTTGCTTCACCGATATCAACGGTCCAACCTTGACGCCCTTGTTCAAGTAAATATACCGATAACGAACCATCAGCAGCACCAACAATAACGCCACCAGCAGAAACAACTGGTGCACTGATACCACGTAAAGTTAATGGTGGTACATCTTGTTCAACTTGCCATTCATCTTCGCCATTTGAAGCATTAAAGGCTTTCATAACACCTGAAGCAGAATTTACAATAAGTTTGCCTGAGTCAAGTGCTGGTGCAGCAATAACTTCACCTTTGATTTTGCCTTGCCAAGATAACGCGCCGCTTTCTGCGTCAAGCGCGATCACTTCGCCGTTTTCACTACCGAAAAATACTTTATTGATACCTGCAACTGGGCCACCGCTGATCAGCGCTGAGTGCTTATCATCAAAAAAGCCACGTTCGTTATCAATATCGCTTAAGTCAGCATCCCAAATGCGTTCGCCTGTACTTTCATCAAAAGCATAAGCATCACCTTCACGGCTTGCACTAAAAACTTTACCGTAAGCGACAACAGGCTTAATACGAGAAAAGTAATCGCCTACGCCATCACCGACGCTAACATCCCATTTTACAACAGGCTCAAATCGTTCTGTGATTTCAATCAGTTCAGCCACTTTAAGTTCTTCATTCTCATCATCTGTTGATGAACATGCAGAAATGCCGACTGATAAAGCGCAAATAGCAATTAGTTTTTTATTAAAGCGTATACCGTTAAACATACTCACACTCTCTATTTGCTAAGGTTAACTACTTGCGCTAAGTCATCTAGCTTCATTTGTAATGCAGGGTTTGTACCTTCACCAGCGCCATCAATTGCCGCTTGGTATGCATTTCTTGCAAGTTCAGTTTTACCTTGTTTGAAATAGATATCACCTTTAACTTCTTCTACGCCAGCTGAAAACGCTGCAGGCAATGTAGCCGATAGCGTTGCTAATGCTGCGTCGTATTTTTCTAACTGCAATTGCACTCGCGCTAAACGCACTGTTGCGATAGCTTTAATACTGTCATCAACTGACTTCTCAATTGCTGTTGTTAAATAAGTTTCAGCTTGCGCCCAATCTTGTTTTTCAGCGGCTTCTTTTGCAAGAGAAATTGCCGTAAGCATGCTGTAGCTAGACTCGCTGTTTTCAGCAATAAAAGCTTTCCCTGATGCTTCAAATGACGTGTTATCTTTTGCCGCAGCATCAAGCATAACTTGATATGCTTCAGAGGTATTCACCTCTTGTTGCAGCTTGTGGTCATTGTAATAATTAAGACCAATAAAGCCTGCAAAACCTATTGCTAAACCAGCAATAACAGCATTACCATTATCTTTCCAAAAACCTTTGATTGCTTCTACTTGTTGTTCTTCTGTTTGATGTATATCCAAAACTAACCCTTAAAGTAAATTTGTTAGAAGGTCTGGCACTTGATCAAGTGGCAAACTTTGTTGTTCTTGTTGTCCACGTAAATATTTAACAGTTACCGTATTTTGAGCAATTTCATCTTCTCCGAGAATCAATGCTATTTGGGCTCCTGACTTATCTGCGCGCTTCATTTGTTTTTTCATATTTCCACCACCACAATGGCATTGGATACGAATATCTGTAACTTCATCTCGCCACTGTTCGGCTAAACCGTTGGCGGTAATTTCAACATCATCGCCAAGCATAATAACGTAAGCATCAACTTGTGCTCGAACATTATTCACTTTTTCTAAACTTGTCAGCATTAAGACTAAGCGCTCAATGCCTAAGGCAAAACCAAAACCAGGCGTTGATTTACCACCTAATTGTTCAACTAAGCCATCATAACGTCCACCGGCACATATAGTACCCTGTGCACCTAAGCTTTTCGTTACCCATTCAAATACGGTGCGATTGTAATAATCTAAACCACGTACTAATCGGTCATTGATAATATAGTTAACACCAGCGGCATCTAAACGTTTACATACTGAAGCAAAGTGAGCACTTGACTCTTCACCAAAGTAATCAGCTAATTTAGGTGCGCCCACTAACGCGGCCTGTACATCTGGGTTTTTACTATCTAATACTCGCAGCGGGTTCGTTAGCATACGACGTTTGCTATCTTCGTCTAAGAACTCTTCTTTCTCAGTTAAAAATGCCACTAATGCGTCGCGGTATTCTGCACGCTCTTCATTCGAACCTAATGAGTTCAGCTCTAATGTGACAAATTCATTGATGCCAAGTTCCCGCCAAAGTCGAGAAGTTAACAAAATGACTTCTGCGTCAATGTCTGGTGTCGCTATACCAAAGGCTTCTAAGCCAAATTGGTGAAACTGACGGTAACGGCCTTTTTGTGGACGTTCGTGGCGAAACATTGGTCCCATGTACCACAAGCGTTGTTCTTGGTTATACAGTAAGCCATGTTGATTACCTGCACGAACACAACTTGCCGTACCTTCTGGGCGCAACGTTAAGCTATCGCCATTGCGGTCATCAAAGGTATACATTTCTTTTTCAACGATATCAGTTACTTCACCAATAGAGCGTTTAAATAAGGCTGTAGACTCTACAATCGGCATACGTATTTCAGCAAAACCATAATTACTAGCTACTCGACGCAGTACAGTTTCTACCATTTGCCAAATACCGGTGTCAGAAGGCAAACAGTCGTTCATACCTCTAATTGCTTGAATTGCTTTGCTCACGTATTTTTTCCCGCTTTATCAGTTCAATTATTTATTCATTTGCCTGTGCAAAGAACAATTTACTTATTTTTTCATCGTCGCGCGCATTATAGGCAGTTTGCTATCAAACGTAAATAACAGCGCAACAGTCAAATTTTCGTTCGATTACTAATCGACTTCTTTTACGTCAATCTTATTACTGGCATCTAATAATTTAGCTTTAGCACGAATACGCTGTTCAAGCTGATCAACAAGGTTATTATTATCAAAACGCTCTTTTTGACGAATACCATCAAGGTAATAGCCACTTTTCTTACTGCTACCTGTTAAGCCTAAATCAGATACTATCGCTTCACCTGGGCCGTTAACGATACAGCCAATAATTGACACATCCATCGGTGTGATAATATCTTCAATGCGCTCTTCTAATGCATTGATAGTGGAAATAACATCAAATTCTTGGCGTGAACAGCTTGGACAAGCAATTAAGTTGATACCACGACTACGAAGTTTTAATGATTTTAAAATATCAAAACCAACTTTAATTTCTTCAACTGGATCAGCCGCTAACGATACGCGCAACGTGTCACCAATGCCTTCAGATAATAATAATCCAAGTCCAACCGATGATTTTACCGAGCCTGAGCGTAAGCCACCTGCTTCAGTAATGCCTAAATGCAATGGATTGTCTATTTGCTTAGCGAGTAATCGATAAGCACCAACCGCTAGAAACACATCAGACGCTTTAACACTTACCTTAAATTCATGAAAATTAAGGCGGTCAAGAATATCAACATGACGCATCGCTGATTCCAGCAATGCTTCAGGCGTAGGCTCAGTGTACTTTTCCTGAATATCTTTTTCTAATGAACCACCGTTAACACCAATACGAATAGGAATATTATTGTCACGGGCACACTCTACCACTGAACGAACACGGTCTTCACGACCAATGTTACCAGGATTGATGCGCAAACAATCAACGCCGTACTCAGCCACTTTTAAGGCTATTCGATAGTCAAAATGAATATCAGCAACAAGCGGTATATTAGTTTGACGTTTAATTTCACGAAATGCTTCTGCTGCATCCATTGTCGGTACACTTACGCGAACAATATCAGCACCAACATCTTCTAACGCTTTTATTTGCGCCACGGTTGCTGCCACATCAGTTGTTAGCGTATTGGTCATAGATTGCACGGTAATAGGTGCATCACCACCAACAGGTACGTTACCGACCATGATTTGACGAGATTTACGACGAATAATTGGAGATTCTTTAAACATAATATTTCAATAATCTTTACGGTTATAAAATGGTTTTAACAACGCATTATGATTTTAGTGGTAGTGAAAACTTCGCTACAATACCAGCTTTAAATCCGGTTATATCAACGGCTGCATCATTATATTCAATTTGTACTAATTCAGGCTTACCTAAGGTAACTTTAAAGGGCGCTTGCCCTGAAAATCGCATAATGTAACCCGATTTTTTTACACCCCAAGCAACACGTTCACCGGTCGCATCATAAATATTAACCCAACAATCGCCTAAAAAGGTAAAAACAAGATTCGTAGGCGTAACAACCGGGTTAACTTCCTCTGTGTTTTCTTGGGAGTCTAAGTTATTTATCATTAACTGCGCAGGTATAACATCAGCATTATTACTAGCAATGATATCAATGCCGTTGTCGATTTCTTGATTATTCAATTGTGCATTTGAACTGACAGAATCTACTGTCGGAACGTTATCGTTAGCAGCTTGCGATAAACTGTCATCAGCTTGTGTGCCGAGAGCCTCACCATTGCCAACTTCATTGTTTTCTGCTGCGTCAGTCGTATCATTATTTACCATAGCTGACTCATTGATATTGGTAACTGATGCTGTCACAGGTTGTACTGAAGGAGCCTGATACCACCAGACTACGGTAGCAGTAGCTAAAGCAATTAAGATCAAATAGGTGATCCACATAACCATATTATGCTCTGCTTGCTTTTCTGTTCCTTTAGAGAAACTTTGCATTTCAGCACATTGCTTTTGTGCAACACCAAGTTGGATATAGCTATTTAAAACATCTTCTTGTGGAATATTAACTAGCTTGGCATAATTTTTTAAATAGCCGCGATTAAACGCTGCGGGTAAGTTTTGGTCAAACTTTTCTGCTTCGATGTCTTGGACTAAAGTGACACGAAAATTTAATTTATCTGCCACCTGTTGCTGACTAAGTCTCATGGACTCACGTGCTTCACTCAACATGCGGCCAAGGCCAACTACGTCGATATCATCAGATATTTCTGTCGATAGATCATTATCAATATTCGGGGTATAGCTTTCTTGCTTCATCTAATTTTTTGCTCTTAACGCGTAACCGCTGATTTTGGATCAGCAAGGTATAGTACGTCGCCAATTTTGATAATATATGGTGGACGCAATTTGTTCCATCGTTCAAGGCTCTTCATGAGAATATTGTACTCTTTCGAAATAGCAAAAACGCTTTCACCTTTTTGAACAACATGAATAGGTATAGAAACAACAGGTGCTTGTTCAGCGGCAAGTATCTTTCTAATATTGCTATCTGCATCATCAATTTCATTGTCGATAGTTTCAGTATCTGTGGTGCTATTGTTAAGCTCCGCAACCGTCTGCTCATTCAATGCTGGCGAACTTTCAACATGTTCGTTTATCATCGCTTTCTGTTTTTCTAACTCTTTTTGCCCAAGAACTAATGCAGCAAGCTTACTTGCTGCTTTTTCTTCTTCAGCTGTTCGCATTATCGAGTTAGTCATTTTTGGCTTTAAACCATTTACACTTAAGCCACTGCCGTTTTTAGCTACCTTGGCAACAGCATGTTTTTCAGTGCTTTTCTCTTGTTCTTCAGCTGTTGGCATTACCGAGTTAGTCATCACCGGTTTTAAACCGTTTATACTTAACGCATTGCCATCGCTTGCTATCGCCTTTTTCGGTGACAAGACAACAACACGTTTTTTCTGCTTAGCATCTGGCCCGTTATTTAACGACGCTTGATATTCCTTTGCTAGTTTGTCTGCATCAATTTGATAAAGTTCATTTAAAATGTACTGTTTTGCTTCAAAAGAGTTAGGAAACATTTTTACTAGCATATTGCCGTAATTTTTAGCTGTGCGTTTATTGCCTTGTTTTTGAAAAACTTTAAAGGCTAATGCCAAGGCGTTTGAACTGAATCTTCGAGTGGCTTTTTCATATCGATAGAGATACGTTTGCGCTAATTTAAAATCACCTTTCGCGTATTGTAAACGTATCATTTGAAGCAACGAGCTTGCTCTGTTCGGGCTATGCGCTATCGCTTTTTCAAGATAGCTTTGGGCTTTACCAAATTCTTTAGCTTTTAACTCACACAGTGCCAAGTTTTCATAGCTTTGCGCGACCAAAATATAACTTGGAATGGCTATGGCTTTTAATATTTGCTGTTCAGCTTCAAGGTATTTTTCTTGACGACATAAAAACACACCATAATTATTTAAGGTGTCTGCATCTTGGCCATCAAGCTCTAAGGCTTTTTCATATGCTTGAATAGTTAAATCAGGCTCTTCAACTGTTTCATAATAATGAGCAAATGCAGTATAAACCTGTACTAAATTAGGAGAAAAACGTTTTGCTTTCTCTAAATTTAGCTTGGCTTGCTGCGTATTGCCCATTTTCAAATAACCTAAACCCAAAGATATTCGAGTCATGGCTATTTCATTATTACTTGACTCATTCTCAATTAATGGTGTGTCTTTATCATTACCATAATTTTGCGTTACACAGGCCGATAATAAACTGCTTGTTAGCAACGCGATAAAAATTGGTGATAATTTAGTCATAATAAAAGATAAGTCACTTAGTAATAATGAGTTAGAGTCAAATTTAAACCATTTTTACCGAAATTGATTCAGCTTTCTCTTCTTTTTTTCCTGAGCGCTTAGTTCTGTCTAAAACATCACCAGCTAATTGCCCACATGCGGCATCTATATCATCACCACGTGTACGACGTGTGATTACGGTTAAACCGTATGTTTGTAGCACTTTATCGAAACGATCAATACGAGAGTTACTCGAACGCTTATATGGTGAACCTGGGTAAGGGTTAAATGGGATCAGGTTAATTTTGCTTGGCAAATCTTTTAACGCATGTGCCAACTCATGTGCTTGTTCAGTGCTATCGTTAACATGATCAAGCATGACATATTCAATCGTTGCTTGTTTATTCGCTTTTGAGCCATCAATGTAACGAGCCGCTGCTGCTAAAAAATCTTCCAATGGATATTTTTTATTTATCGGTACGAGTTCATCACGCAACGCATTGTTTGGCGCATGAATAGAGATTGCTAAGGCACAATCAATTTTCTCTTTTAACATATCTAGTGCGGGTACAACACCTGAAGTACTAACCGTTACACGACGTTTAGATAAACCGTAGCCTAAGTCATTTAACATGGTATCAAGTGCTGGGATTAAGTTTTTCATGTTTAGCAAAGGCTCGCCCATGCCCATCATAACAATATTGGTAATTGGACGCGTACCGGCAATACGAGTTGCGCCAATATCATTTGCTACTCGCCATACCTGACCAATAATTTCGCTCATTGATAAGTTACGGTTAAAGCCCTGCTGAGCAGTTGCACAGAAGGTACATTCAAGTGCACAACCAACCTGTGAAGAAACACACAAAGTGGCACGACCATTTTCAGGGATCCACACGGTTTCAACTTCCTGACCGCCTTCAAGGCGTAAGGCATACTTAATAGTGCCATCTTCTGACACTTGTTTTTCTGAAATTTCTGGTGCTTTAATTTCAGTATCACGTTGTAATTTTTCGCGTAATTTTTTATTTAAGTTGGTCATCAACTCAAAATCATCATAGCCAAAGTGATACATCCATTTCATAATTTGATCAGCACGAAATGGTTTCTCACCAATTGATGCAAAATATTCGCGCATCCCTTGATGATCAAGATTCAGTAAGTTAACTTTCTTCTTTACTGGGGTTACTACTTCGGTTACATCACTCATGATTAAAGCTTCTCAAACTACAAAAATTACAGAATAAATTGTACGCTTTTTGCGCAAAACAAACAATTTAGTGGCTATATACTCAAACTACTGAATATAAATAATACAAAATTCAATGTTCTCAACAGCATGCTTACAAGCAAAAACATTCAATTTTATATTGCCTTAAAATAGACAAAAGGATTTTACCGATTAAACAGTAAAATCCTTCAAATTAATTTTTAAACTACATCAAGCTACCAAATATTTTGGTAAGCCGTCATGTAAGGTTTAAAATTAACGAGTACGTGGACAAATTTCTTCGTCTGCGAAGAAGTATGCAATTTCACGTGCAGCTGATTCTAAAGCATCAGAGCCGTGAGCAGCATTTTCGTCGATACTATCAGCAAGATCAGCACGGATAGTACCAGCAAGAGCTTCAGCTGGGTTAGTAGCACCCATGATTTCACGGTTTTTAAGAACAGCGTTTTCGCCTTCTAAAACTTGAACCATAACTGGACCAGAAGTCATGAATTCAACTAAAGCGCCAAAGAAAGGACGTTCGCTATGTTCAGCGTAAAAACCTTCAGCTTTTTCTTGGCTTAAGTGGATCATTTTTGATGCAACGATTTTTAAACCAGCAGTTTCAAAACGGTTGTAGATTTGACCAATGAAGTTTTTAGCAACTGCGTCTGGTTTTACGATAGAAAAAGTACGTTCGATAGCCATGATAAGCCCTTATATAAATTTTAAATAAAATTGGTGTATAAATTTTGGCGCGATTATAGACGAAATAAAACCAAATGCCTAGAGTTATCATTTTTATGACGCACGAAGAAGTAATGCGCTTCTGAGGTGATTTTAACAATACTTTTGATATGCAATGCAAGCTAATTCGGTTTAAATGGTAGCGAGTATAATGGTTATATACTCGCTTTGTTCACCTATTTAAACGCTACTACGACGGTATTTACGATATTCTGGTTGCCAGAAGTTACGCTCTATTTTCGCCAATAAGTTTTCATCATCAAGGCGCATGGCATGGTTCTGATCAAAAGCAACTTGCGCGACAGCAAAGGCTATTTTTCTGCTTAAGTTAGCTATTTCAGTCAATGGCGGTAATAGCTCACCTTGTCCGGTATTTGCTAGTGGTGAAGCTTGTGCAAGCGTTTCGCTGGCAGCCATTAACATTTCATCGGTCACGCGGTTTATATTCGCCGCAACAATACCTAAGCCTAAACCTGGGAAAATATAGCTATTATTACATTGTACGATTGGGAAGGTTTTACCTTGATATTCAACAGGTTTAAATGGGCTACCCGTAGCAATAATCACTTCACCTTCGGTCCAATTAACCACTTGCTCTGGTGTTGCTTCCACTTGTTTAATCGGGTTACTTAATGGGAAAACAATCGGCATTGGGCAATGTAACTTCATCGCTTTTATGACTTGTTCGGTAAATAAGCCTGGTACACCTGAAACACCAATAAGAATATCAGGCTGCGCATTATTCATTACTTCTAATAATGTAGCGTATTCACCTGACGTGTCCCAATTTTCAACAGCATTTGGCGATTGTACTAATTTTTGCTGGAAATCACGTAAATCAGCCATGCCGTCAGTTAACAAACCAAAGCGGTCTACCATGAAAATTTGGCTACGTGCTTGCTCTGCTGAAATACCTTCACTGATCATTTGCGCGATAATTTGTTCCGCGATACCACAGCCTGCTGAGCCACTACCTACAAAAACAACATTTTGTTGTGAGAGTTTAGTTTCTTTATTTAACCGGCTACCTTTAATGCGACATGCCGCCAGTAAAGTACCAACAGTTACTGAAGCAGTTCCTTGAATATCATCATTGAAACAGCAAATTTCATCACGATACTTAGTAAGTAGCGGTGTCGCATTCGGTTGTGCAAAGTCTTCAAATTGTAACAACACATGCGGCCATCGGCGTTTAACGGCTTGAATAAACATATCAACAAACTCGTTATATTCTTCTTGGTTAATACGCTTATGACGACGTCCCATATACATAGGATCATTCAACAATTTTTCGTTGTTGGTACCAACATCTAACATTACTGGCAAAGTATAAGCTGGGCTAATGCCACCACAAGCGGTATACAGTGACAATTTACCAATAGGAATACCCATGCCGCCGATGCCTTGGTCACCAAGACCAAGAATTCGTTCACCATCGGTAACTACAATCACTTTTATTTTGTCTTTCGTGGCATTACGCAAAATATCATCCATGTTGTGTCTATCTTCATATGAGATAAACAGCCCACGAGAGCTACGATAGATATCTGAAAACTGTTCACAAGCATCACCAACAGTTGGCGTGTAGATGATAGGCATCATCTCAGGTAAATGTGCTTGTACCAATTTGAAGAATAAGGTTTCATTATTATCATGAATAGCACGTAAATAAATATGCTTATTTAAGTCAGTTTGGAACTTGCTGTATTGCATGTAAGCTCGTTCAACTTGCTCATCGATAGTTTCATAGCGAGGAGGCAATAAGCCCATTAAATTAAAGTTGGTGCGCTCTTCTTCATCAAAAGCACTACCTTTGTTTAACAATGGTGTTTCTAATAAACTTGGACCTGCATAAGGGATGTATAACGGACGTTTTTTATTTCTTATCATAATAATGTTTTATGTTAACTATATGGTTGCTGAATAATCAAAATTCATGGTGATGATATAGTTTGACATTATAGGGCAACACAAGCTTATAAAACAGCCAAGTAGCCTAATATCAACAAAATATAACAATTTACTTGATATCAATCAGCCTCAGAGATCCATGCTAATTGAATAGCTTCTAATACACGTTCACCACAATGCTTGGGATCATCATCAAAGTTTTCTAACGCTATCACCCACTGCATTAATTCTGGAAAGTGCAGTTTCATTGGGTCGACGTCAGGGTGTGCTTCAATTAAATCTAGTGCTAATTCTAGTGAGTCTGTCCAACGGTAGCCCATAATATCTCCTTAATATTTAAAATATTTTACTAATGAATAGTTAAACCAAACCACAGTCCATCAGCGATTAACATTAAGATAAGCCAGAGAATGATCATCCGCGACTTACGACAAAATTGACAGTCGGTATGCCACCATTGTTTGAACGATGATTTATTCACTTAAGCTAGCCTTTCTTATCTCGAGTCTTATTTTCAGTATAATGCAAACGCGTTAAACTGTAGACAGTTCACTAAAGGAATACTCATTAATGTCGGCAATAAAATTTACTAATACCGAAAAAACACTATTAATCGATAAATTACAGCGCTACTTTGAGCGTGAATTAGACCAAGAGCTTGGCCAATTTGATGCTGATTTTCTATTAGATTTTTTCACTAAAGAGTTAGGCGCTGTTTATTACAATCGTGGTTTATACGATGCTCAAGCCTTAATGTCAGCTAAAATTGAATTAATCGCTGAACAAATTGTTGAATTAGAAATGGCTGTTTCTTAATTTTACTTGTTTGATTAATTTATTAAAACAATAAGTCGTTACTTGATATACACCAAAGTAATTATTTTAAAATCATTTATGATCAACTCAACATAAAGATTAAAGGTTGTGCAGATGATGCAAATTACCGATTTAAAAAAAGAACAGCAAATAACACCACTTTTTAGACTGGGCTTTCGCCCATTTTTTCTTGCTGGCGCATTATTTAGTGTTATCGCTATCGCATTATGGCTATTGATGTATCGTGGTACGGTCAACTTTATTCCATTAGGTGGTGGGTATTGGTGGCATATTCACGAAATGATTTTTGGCTTTGGTTGCGCAATTATTGCCGGATTTTTATTAACCGCCGTGCAAAACTGGACTGGATTACCTGGCGTTAAAGGTAAGCTTTTAGCGGCATTGTTTTTACTGTGGTTGCTAGGTCGAGTAAGTTTATTATTACCAAATTTATTTGGACCTACGCTAAGCACCTTTTTAGATTTAGCTTTCTTACCTTGTGTTGCTTTTATCCTAGCAAAACCAATATTAGCCATTAAACAATATCGTAATTTGTTCTTTGTGCCTCTATTGACACTTTTCACCATTGCCAATGCTGAAATGCATGCCAGCATTTACTTCCCAGAAACAATAACACTGCAGTATGCAGGTTATGCTGGCGTCATGTTAGTTACTTTACTAATTTCAGTGATGGCTGGACGAGTAGCGCCTATGTTTACCGCCAACGGCACACAAACAACAAAAGCGACACCATTGCCTTGGCTAGATAAATTAACCAATGGCTCGCTTGCCGTCGTTACTTTATTGCTATTACTACACCCATTAATTGGTATGAACAATTTTTACATTGGCGTAATATTAATATTCGCAGGAATATTTCAAGCTATGCGCTGGTTAAGATGGCGCCCATGGATCACCTTAGGTGTGCCATTATTGTGGTCGCTACATTTTTCAATTAAAGCGATGGCATTTGGTTTAACCTTATTGGGTTTAAGCTATTTAATTCCAGAAATTCCTAGTAACCATGTTTGGCACTTAGTTACGGTTGGCGGTATTGGCGGTGTTATTCTTGCAATGATTTCACGCGTGTCTTTAGGTCATACTGGCAGAATGTTACAACCTCCTAAGTTGATGTCATTGGCTTTTGCCTCAATGGTGGTTGCAAGTTTAGTACGTAGTTTCGGTCCTTGGGGCTTTCCAGAAAAAACCTTAATGTTTGTCGATATCAGTGGTTTCTTTTGGATACTAGCATTTGGACTATTCGTTGCCTTTTATGGCCCTATGTTACTAAAACCACGTGAAGATGGCCGTCCGGGTTAATATTCCCACATAAGTAACTTAATCATGCCAACGCCTTAATGAACATTTCATTAAGGCGTTTTACTTTCTACTAATATCAATTTAATTAAGTAAATGAGCAATTATAAGTGAGAATAAATATTCAAGAGCAAGGCGCTTGATTGAGCAATAGCTGGCTATTGGGATTGAAAGCAACGCAGATATAGGATATTTAGGCCACCTTAGAATGATCGGTTATTTATTTGAATTGATATAAAATCACCTCAGATGTAATCGACCATTAGACTTGTTTAAGATAAGCTTATCGCAATTTTTATGATGAGTGCCTGCCATGCAAAGTGTATTTTTAGATTATCAAACATTCAGCACTGATATTGATTTTTCAGCACTGCATCAAGCCGTTGATGAACTGACCCTATATGCAACTACAGCACCTGAACAAATTATTGCACGTTGCCTCAATGCAGAAATAATTTTAACCAATAAGGTCGTATTTAACCGCGAAACATTAGCTTTACTGCCTAATTTAAAATTAATTTGTATTACCGCTACAGGCATCAACAATGTTGATATTGAAGCCGCACGAGAGCTCAACATAGCCGTAACTAATGTCAGTGGTTATGCGAAGAACTCAGTTGCACAATATGTTTTTGCGCAATTATTGGCTTATTACAGTCAAATTGAACATCACAATAGCAATAGTAAACAAGGTTTATGGCAGGAAAGTGCAACTTTTTGCCACCACGGTAATGGCAGTATAGAATTAGCAGGAAAAGCTATTGCCATTATCGGCTATGGCGCGCTTGGTCAAAAGGTTGCTGAAATTGCAAATGCCTTTGATATGCAGGTGTTAATCGCTGAAAGGCCAAATAAAACGCAGATACGCCCTGATAGAGTTCCATTCTTACAAGCCATTGAGCAAGCCGATATCATTAGTTTACATTGCCCACAAACCAATGAAACAGAAGGTTTGTTTAATGCTGATATATTGAGCCGTATGAAAGCAAGTGCGGTATTGATAAACACCGCAAGAGGCGCACTAATTAACAATCGTGACTTACTCAATGCACTTAATAGCAACCAATTAGGTTGCGCAATTTTGGATGTATTAGACCAAGAGCCACCATCAAAAGATCACATTCTTTTAGCCGCACAATCATCAAAATTAAAAATTACCGCTCATATAGCGTGGGCGAGCTTGCAAGCACAGCAAGCCTTGTTAAATTTAGTTGCTGATAATATCACAGCATTTAAACAAGGCGAGCGTGTCAATAGAGTTGATTAGTGAGCTATGTTGAGCTGATAACTTTAATGGTATTAAAACCACGAATCTTTAACTTTACCGTAATGAAAGTAGCCCCATTGCCCTACTCTTCGTAATGGTGCAAAAGGAAATTTCGGTAACGCTTTATTGTACAGAGGTAAATTAGGCACTTGTTGCTCAGCCACCTTCTCAGCTAAACGTTTACCCGCTTGCACTGAAAATGACACGCCACTGCCGCAATAGCCCATGCTATAAAATACCGACTGCTCGTCGTTTTGATAAATATGCGGCAGGTCATCAAGTGCCATACAAATCCAACCTGACCATGCATAACTGTATTTGATATTGGCTAATGCTGGAAAGCTAGTTTTCAATACTGAAAGAAGGCGCTGTGCATAATAAGGATCATCAGCACTTTTACCGGTAATTGCCCCGCGACCACCAAATAGAATTCTATTATCCGGCAGTTTTCGGTAGTAATATTTTAGTGCGCGCGTATCCATAACTACGTTAGAGGTTAAAAAGTTGCACGCAGCAAGTTGCTCTTCACTTAAAGGCTCGGTAACAATTATTTGTGAAAGCACGGGTAAAGTTCTGTTTGTGGTTAAGTCATGAAAGCCTTTTGGCGTATAACCGTTAGTCGCAATAACCACTTTTTGTGCGCTTACCGTGCCATTTGGTGTTTGTAGCACTTGTTTATTACCTGAAGTTTTCCAATGACTAACGGGCGAAGCACAATGAACTTTAGCGCCTGCTGCACGGGCCAATTTTTGATAACCCCAAGCCAACTTAAGCGGATTTAAACCAAAGCCATCTTGATAACGAATAGCACCATAAGCATTGCGATCATCCATATACTGTTGACGAAGATCATTTTGCGATAATATTTCAACATCATAACCAAACATCTTCTGCTGTAATTTTGCCAGCTCAACCAGTTCTTTCAATTTATTAGGTTTGTGCGCAACTTTAATGTAACCCGCACTTTGTTGGTCGCAATCGATACCCTCGCTAATTAAGCCATTTACGGTTTCTACGCCCGCAGCCATTTCATCATAAATGCCTCGCATCACTTCCTCGCCCCACTGCTTGGCCATTTGGCTGTAAGACTTGCGACCGGAAGATTTTAAAATGAAGCCAGCATTTCTGCCGCTACAGCCCCATGCAGTTTGGTTAGCTTCAATAACATGCGCTTTTATACCGTGATTTCTAGCTAAATGTAGTGCACACGATAAACCTGTATAACCAGCACCAATAATAGCAACATCGACATCAATATCTTGTGACACTGCCCCATCGTGCTCGGGCGGCGTTCCTGAAATATCAGCCCAATAGCTGTCAGGATAGGGTTGGCCACAACCGGGAGAAACATCGTGTAAAGGATCGTACATTTTCACTTCCAAAATTTGGGAAAAGGTTATGCTCTTGTTGATTAATAGCATATATTCATATGCTAAAGTATCTCAGAAAAAACAATTCAATGCTGTAACAGCCCGTGGAAAAATCAACGCTATGAACATAACGCTAAACTATCAAGCCTTAACACCTGAAGACTTCAACGCAGTAATACACTTAGCAACAGAAGTGCATGGCGAAGGCTACCTAGATCAAACCAGTATGAAAGCGTGGTATGACAAAGGCTTCAAAAATAACATTAACAGTGGTTTTGTGGTTTATCACAATGACAAATTAGTCGGTTTTAGGATCACTTACGCCATTGAACAATGGCAAATTGACGAGTGGTGCTCTCCTGAGTTGTGGCCAGTTGCGGCTGAGAAAGTTTGTTACTTTAAATGCAATACCGTTGATGAAAATTATCGTGGGCATGGTATCGGTGGTGAATTATTAAGGCGCTCAATTGCCGCAGCTAAATTGCAAGGAGCCACTGCTGGTGTCAGTCACTTATGGAAACAGAGCCCTGGTAACAGTGCGGTAAAATACTTTACTAAATGTGGTGGAATTTTGATAAAAGAGCATCCAGACCGCTGGCGAGAACTTAGCTTAGCAGGATACGAATGTCCGGTTTGTCATAATGACTGTCACTGCGAAGCGGCAGAAATGATGGTTGTTTTTGATTAAACTATATTTGTTCAAGCACATTTGAATCAAAGTAAGCAGTAATAAAATGTACACACGGCAACAGCATTAACTTATCGACTATGGCGGCTCTGATAGCCGATAAGTTTGTAAACACTGACTAATCTAAACTGCCCATCTAACCAAAAATTTTGCGTAACATTGACGGACTTTCTGCTGGTTTCACAGTGGCAGTTTTTACACCATCAGGTAAAGGATTAAAGCCAGTTAAACTTGGAAATTCAACGTCGATATTACAATGCTCGTAATCACCAGAAGCTGGATTAAATCGATATTCTTTACTCCAAGCCGCTAAATTTTCCGTTACTTGGTTAATCGCATTCACCACAAAAGCGACTTCTTTATCTGATGTGGTTGGGTGAAATGAAGCTCTGATCCAACCTGGTTTTTCAGCAAAATCGCCTGAGTCAATTTGTTCAGTTATTTTTGACGAAGTGTCCTGATCGACATTTAATAAAATATGACCATAAGTACCAGCACAAGAACAACCGCCGCGGGTTTGTACGCCAAACTTATCGTTAAGTAAGCGAACAATTAAATTATGGTGAGCGCCACGAACATAAAACGACACTATCGCTAAGCGATCTCGGATATTTGGCTCTAACATGACAACTTGCTCGTTTTTAGCCAAGGTATCCATAACATAATGAGTAATTTCAGTTTCACGTTGGTGAATATTTTCAACGCCCATGGCATCTTTTAACTTTATCGCTAATGCAGTTTTAATCGTTTGTAAGAAGCCGGGCGTGCCGCCATCTTCACGCATCTCAATATTATTAAAAAAACTATGTTTCCCCCAAGGGTTAGTCCACGTCACTGTGCCGCCACCTGGATGATCAGGTACTTTGTTTTTATAGAGTACTTTATTAAATACCAATACACCTGAACTTCCCGGACCACCAAGAAATTTATGCGGAGAAAAGTAAATAGCATCTAATGCTTGTTTCGGATCGCTAGGGTGCATATCAATATCAACATAAGGTGCAGATGCCGCAAAGTCGACAAAACATAAACCGCCGTGTTTATGCATAATTTCAGCTAACTGATAGTAAGGAGTTTTAATACCGGTCACATTTGAACAAGCAGAGAATGAGCCTATTTTAACTTTACGGTCTTGGTATTTTTCTAACAGCAACTCTAAATGTTCTAATGACGGTAAGCCGTTGCTGTCAGGATCAACAATCTCTAGCGTTACATCGCATTCATACCACGAGGTTTGGTTTGAATGATGTTCCATATGAGTAATAAATACCACTGGGCGATCACTTTCAGCAAATGTTACTTGCTCTTGCATACGCTCAGGAATACGCAAACCTAAGATACGTTGAAATTTATTTACCACCGCCGTCATACCTGCACCAGCAGTGATCAAAACATCATTTTCACAAGCGTTAACATGGCGTTTAATAATATACTGCGCGTCATGATAAGCGTTAGTCATAGCGCTGCCAGTTAAATTAGTTTCAGTATGTGTATTAGCAACATAAGGACCTAATTCATTGGTAAGGTAATCTTCAATCGGTTGATACAAGCGCCCGCTCGCAGTCCAGTCGGCATAAATAATATCTAATGTTTTACCATTTATTTTATGTGTTAAATTTTGTCCAACAACGTTTTTTCGAAACGGTAAAAAATAATTTTCCAAAGACATACTATATGCACTCACTTAGCTCTGTAATAAAAACATACTAGCAGTTGAGAGATTTATAGTAATTAAAAACCACAAAAACAACTTAATAAGCAATATAAAACTCATATAGAGTAACTTATGAAAATAAATATCTTAAATAGGAATCATTTCATTGCTAAAGTGAAAATTCATTTGCTGAATATCCCAATAAGGGAATATTCTTCTAAAACGACAGCTATTTAATCGCTAACTCGCCAATCAATTGGAGACTTTTTTTGTTCACTAAGCCAATGGTTTGCCTTAGAAAAGTGCTGGCAACCAAAGAAGCCTCGGTATGCTGATAGTGGAGAAGGATGTGGACCATTTAAAACCAAGTGTTTTTGCTGATTAATATTTTTACCTTTCTTTTGAGCATGACTGCCCCACAACAGAAATACGCAGCCAGCATTATGCTGATTGAGCTGTGCGATAATATTATCAGTAAAAGTTTCCCAACCAAGTTTAGCATGAGAATGTGCTTGCCCTTGTTTCACCGTTAAAACCGTATTCAGCAATAACACGCCTTGCTTTGCCCAATCGATTAAATAGCCATGCTTTGGCGTGGTAAATTCGGCTATATCTTGTGTGAGTTCTTTATAAATATTTACTAACGATGGTGGTACTTTAATTCCTTTTCGCACTGAAAATGCCATACCATGAGCTTGTGACTCACCATTAGCGCCAACACCGTGATAAGGGTCTTGCCCGAGTATTACCACTTTAACATCCGCCAAATCTACTGTAGAAAAAGCGCTAAAAACGTCACTTTCTACGGGGAAGATCACCTCGCCGTCTGCTCTTTGTTGAGCAACATTTTCAGAAAGCTTTTGGAAATAAGCTTGTTGCTGCTCTTGGGATACAATTTCTTGCCACTGTGATTTTAACTTTGTCATTTCATTACTCTTTGAGTCGCGAACAGATATTGGAACATTATTCTTTGCCAGCCATTATATACCGTTCATCGATGTGCATGTACTTATATGGATGTAAGTTATGGGGGGAATACATGGAGCAATTACCGAGATGTACCAATGCCTTAAAAGGCAAGATGTCTGAGAAAGGCCTGAACATCATCATGCTTTGCCATCGACATACATGGATGTATTAATGCCGTGAAGGCAAGGATGCCTTGGAACGGCCACGCACCCGCATTATACCGTTCATCGACGTGCATGTACTTACATGGATGTAAGTTATTAGGGTAATGCAGGAGCAATTACCGAGATGCACTAATGCCTTGAAAGACAGGATGTATGAGAAAGGCCTGAACATATACGCTCCTGTGCATCCATGCACCCGCGTTATACCGTTCATCCTGAACATAAAAAGGCAGTAAAACTGCCTTTCTATATTTATATCGATTACTCAATCTAAGTAGCTAACTGAGTAAATATGCTCTTAACTCTGCGAATTCAGTTGATGCGGTTGTCGACAGAATAGTTTCACTGGCACAATCAGCAAGCTCTTTCGGCAAGCCTATCGGCTGACCTAAGGTACTTTCAACAATTTCTTTAAACTTAGCCGGATGGGCAGTACCTAAAAATACGCCAAACTCTGAATCAAGGGCATTATATTGTAACGCACGATAGGCCACAGCCGCATGAGGCTCACTGATATAACCTAACTTTGCCAATTGAATCATAGTCATTTGTGTTTGCTCTTCATCAATTGACACTGAGCTAACACAATCAGCTTCAACAATGCCTGCTTTAAGCATATGTTCAACACGCGGCCAATTGTTAGGGTTACTAACGTCCATGGCATTTGAAATTGTGGCAACAGTATCATTTGGCGACCACTGACCCGATTGCAAATAACGAGGCACGGTATCATTAGCATTCGTTGCCGCAATAAAGCGTTTAATTGGTAAGCCTAATGCCTTAGCAAAAAGCCCCGCAGTTAAATTGCCAAAGTTGCCGCTTGGAATTGAAAATACTAACTCATCAAGCGCAGCAGCTCCTTTTTGACGATACAACTGTGCAACCGCCTCAAAGTAGTAACAAATTTGCGCCAATAAACGGCTAATATTAATTGAGTTTGCTGAGTTTAAACCGATAGTTTCTTTTAGCTCTTGGTCGTCAAACGACTGTTTAACCAATGCCTGACAATCGTCAAAAGTGCCTTCAATGGCAACGGTTTTGATATTTCCACCAAGCGTGGTAAACATCTTTTCTTGCAACAAACTAATTTTGCCTTTTGGGTACAAAATAACAACGTCGATATTGTCTATATCATGAAAAGCATGAGCAACAGCGGCACCAGTATCACCGGAGGTTGCCGTTAAGATGGTAATTTTTTTCCCTTGGCTAAATGCCTGTAAACACTTTGCCATAAAGCGCGCACCAAAATCTTTAAAGGCTAATGTCGGGCCATGAAACAATTCTAGAGTGGCTCTTTTTTCACTAATTGGCTGTATTTGTGCAGGAAAATTAAAAGCATCAGTTACAATTTCAGTCAGTTGTTGTTGTGAAAGGTCATCACTAACAAATGGGTAAAGTACTTTAACGCTGCGCTCAACCAGTGGTAGTGCTAGCAACTCTTTAATATTATCAAAACTCGGAATATGCTCAGGGAAGAACAATCCTTGATTGCGGCCTAGTCCCTGCTTTACTGCACCAGCAAAACTTACTTGTTCATCATTTTCTTTTAAATTATAAAATTTCACGCTTAAATTCCTATATAAGATTTTCTCTTAAGGGTTTTAACCTTTAGCTGCTTTTATTTGGATATATTTACGATAACAATACAGCTACGTTAAGCTAACAGCGCCTTGGCTATCCGTTTGACAAATATGAACAAAGCCTTCACTGACATCGTTAGCGAGTGTTTGCAAATAATTCTGTTCTAGCCAATTGGCAAACTCTTCTGCTTTATTTTTATCATCGGTAACACAAAAAAGTGTTGGCCCTGAGCCAGAAATACCAACAGCTAAGCAACCTTGCTGTTTTAAATGACTTACCGCGTCACCATAACCCGGTAAAATTGACTGACGGTAAGGTTCAGCAACAACATCGGTTAATACCGAATATGCCTGTACTTTATCCTTGCGATGGCAAGCGTCAACAAAGGTCGCTAAATTTTGTCCAAAGGTAATTAAATCAGCGCGTGAATAATCACTTGGTAAAATATCACGAGCCGCTTTTGTCGAAACCTCAATACCTGGATAAGCCATAACATAGTAACAATCTTCAAATGCTGGCAATGTCCGGGAAATCACTTCTTGATCTGGCACCATCAACTGCATCCCCCCTAAAAAGCAAGGAGCGACATTGTCGTAGTGCAAGCTGCCACTAATTTGTGCTTCCATCTGCCCCATCATTTTCAATAACACTTTATAGTCAAAACTAAATTGATGGTACTTTTCATAAAAAGCATTTAACCCTGCTAATGCTGCGACAACAGAGCATGCGCTTGAGCCTAAGCCACTACCCACAGGCATACGCTTTTCTAAACTTAACTTTACCTTAACAATATCTTGTTGATGTATTTCAAGCTGTTGATTAAATAATAATAAGCAATGCCAAACAATATTGTCTTTAACATCTCCGGGTAACTTTTTTGCAAAGTCGCCGGTAACTTCAATGTGATCACCATCGTTACTATGAGTAACCGTGACCACGTCGCCTAAAAGCGTGCCATCAACGGGTTTAACGGCAAGTCCTAAAACATCAAAACCGACATTAACATTGCCGATTGACGCTGGTGCAAATACTGAAACGCTCATTAATGTTGTTGCTCCCACGCTAAAGTTCTTAATAAATCACCAAATACACCAGCGGCAGTAACCGCTGCACCTGCGCCATAACCACGTAAAACAAATGGCAAAGGTTGGTAATAACGGCTATGCACTGCTAAGGCATTTTCACCATCTTTAATACTAAATAATGGATGTTCTGGGCCAACAGCTTCAATACAAACTTGACACTGTCCATCAATAATATTACCGATATATCTTAATACTTTCCCTTCAACTTTAGCCGCATTGATACGTGCGCCGAAACTTTCATCTAACTTTTCCAAATTGCTCATAAAGCTTGCAACATCACCATTAGCATCAAACGATTCAGCTAATACTGATTCCACTTTAATATCACTCAACTCTAGTGGTAATCCAGCTTCACGCGCCATGATTAATAATTTACGTGCGACATCCATACCGCTTAAATCATCTCTTGGGTCTGGTTCAGTAAAACCTTGCTCTTTTGCAAGTGCTGTTGCTTGAGATAATGTCATCCCTTCATCTAATTTACCGAAGATATAAGACAATGAGCCCGATAATACACCTTCAAAACGATGTAGTTCATCGCCCGCTTTTAATAAGTTTTGTAAGGTATCAATAACTGGTAAACCCGCACCTACCGTTGTTTCATATAAAAAGCGACGATTAGTTTTTTGTGCTGCCACCCTAAGCGCTTGATAGTACTGCCATGAATCTGTATTGGCTTTCTTGTTTGGCGTAACAACATTAAAACCAGCTTCTAAATATTTAACATAGTCTAAGGCTAACGCTTCGTTAGAAGTACAATCTACTAATACAGGATTAATTAAGTGATTATCACGAACAAAAGCCTTAATATTATCAACATTTACATTGACCGCTTGTTGCTCAAAGCTTGGCTGCCAATTACTTACATCAATGCCTTCTTGATTAAACACCATACCTTTACTATTGGCCAAACCATACACTTTTAAAGCAATATTATCGGTTTTCAATTTTGGCTGTTGTCGAGCAATCTGAGCCAACAACTCACTACCAACAACACCACAACCAACAAGAAATACGTCGATAGTTTGTTTATGAGAGAAGAAGTTTTGATGGCTGACTTTCATGGCATCAGTGCATTTTCTACTTTCGATAACCACAGAGATACTACGCTCTGACGAATCTTGTGCGATAGCCACAACATTGACTCTTGCTTGTGCTAATGAAGCAAAAAACTTGGCAGCAACACCTTGTTGATGATGCATACCATCACCGACTAAAGATACGATAGATAATTTATCAGTCAACGTGAGTGGCTCTAGTAAACCGTTGAGCAACTCTAGTTCAAATTCTTCTTGAAGACTTTGTTTCGCCCTTATCGCATCGGCTGAATAAATACAAAAACTAATACAGTATTCACTTGAAGATTGGCTGATTAAAATTAAAGAGATATTCTCACGGCTCATAGTGGCAAAAACTCGACTCGCCATACCCACCATACCTTTCATGCCAGGGCCAGAAACATTAACCATGGTCAAATCATCAAGATTTGAAATCGCTTTGACTTGCTTCTTCTGATCATTTTCGTTGGCAATTAGTGTGCCTGGCGCTTCAGGGTTACCGGTATTTTTAATTAAACATGGGATATGATATTGCGCTATCGGGCCAATAGTTTTTGGATGTAAGACACTAGCGCCAAAATATGAAAGCTCCATCGCTTCTTGATAAGATAAATAATCTAACAACTGCGCTTCTTTTATCAAACGAGGATCAGCATTGTAAACGCCATCAACATCAGTCCATATTTCACAATATTTCGCTTCGCTACAAACAGCTAACACGGCCGCTGAATAGTCAGAGCCATTACGTCCTAACGTTGTCACGTCACCTTTACTATCAACACCAATAAACCCTGGCATTAGTGCAACGTCGTTCAAATCACTATAGGCTTGTTGGTATTTATCTTTACATAACACTAAATCAGCAACGGCATTTAACGCAACATCATTTGTGTGTAGAAATTTTTCAGGTTCAATAGTACTTACGTGAATATCATCGACCGCTAATACCGAGTGTAACAACGCCACACTTAATCTTTCACCTATACTGATAATACGAGCACGTACATGCTCAGGGCAAAATGAAAGTAACGTAGCGCCATGTAAGTAACGGCTTAACTGCTGTTCCCAATTGGCAAGAGCTTGCTCACTATGTTGATGACAAAATTCAGGTAATGTTGCAGACAAATCGCTAATTATATTTTCAATAGCGTGTTTAAAGTGCTGTAAATCGCTTTTCAGCTTATTTTCATCTGAAATATTTTCTGCCATCGCGACAAGGTGATTGGTAACGCCTTGAGGTGCAGATACAACAACAGCCAATTTAGATGACTTGCTTTCATTCTTGATGATATTAGCAACATCAATAAAACGCTGTGCCGTCGCTAACGATGAACCACCAAACTTTAATACACGCATTTTTACTCCTTATAAAACGAAAAAAGCCCGTAACCTTTATGGTCACGGGCTTTATAAAATTGTTAAATTTTACACATCAGCCGATGACCACCATCCCAATGAGGGTGGTAGTGGTAATAATAATGGTACGGCGTAGTGAAATAATCATGAGTATAAAGTGCCTGAAGTGTATTTTTCTGTCAACTGATTTTTTTGAATAAAACAAACTAATATATGCATAAAAGTTATGCCTTATGAATATTCATAAATTATATTCAAATTGTCGCTACTTCTTTTGCCAAGCAAACACGGTTTCGACCTGCGGCTTTAGCTTGATATAGCGCCAAATCAGCATTACTAATCAGATCTTCATAACGAGTATCGTTACTATCAATAATGGCAACACCAATACTGGCTGTAACACTGATTATTTTTTGGTTATAATCGATGGTGTTTTTTGCTATAGATTGACGAATACGTTCGGCAACCTCTTCCGCACCTTCTAAGTCGGTATTAGGCAATATAACTGCAAACTCTTCGCCACCGTAACGTCCAAACAAATCCCCCATACGCAATAATTTATCGATTTTTTTAGCCGTTTCAATTAATACTAAATCGCCACCTTGATGGCCAAAGGTATCATTTAGCAATTTAAAATGATCTAAATCTAACATAAGCAGCGCTAAATCATGCTTATAACGGCGCGCTCGTGAAAACTCTTTTGCTAAGCATTCTTCCCAATGTTTTCGGTTAAACGCCTGCGTTAAGCCATCAATGCGGTTTGAGAGTGCCAATTCTTGTAAAGCTTTATTTAATTGAGATTGATAATGACAAACATCAGTAACATCCTCGATTAGTATACATATACGCTCAACTTCACCTTCGACTTCAACAGGTAAAAACGTACAGTTTTGTGCCATAAAGTGGCTATCAGTCGTTATAGGACGAGAATGAGAAAGTTCGAATAAGTGATGACGTTGCTCCCAACCACAAAAAGATTGCGTTTTGAGCTGCACAACACTAGATAATTTACGCTCAAACCATTTCTTAGGTAGTTCAGGAAAAACCGTAAAAATACTCTTTCCGATCACTTTATTATCGCTTTTATTGGCGTGTACCTCTAAAAAGCGATTCCACATAATAATATTATAGTGACGATCTACAATGAGAATTCCGGTGTTCAATCGGTTTGAGATATTAATACAAAGTTCATCCAACATGCTTAAAAGTCTTCCAATATCCGATCAATTACAGCTTTAATATTATTAATTGCTTCTTCTGGAATTAATAACACCATATCGCAATTAAATGAATAATCAGTAACTTGATAACTAATTTTAACTTTTAGTGCTAAGTCCCAATTAAACGATTGCTGATTTAAATGCTCGGAAACTTTAGCATTATTAGCCGATAATAATCGTGGTGCACTGTAAGACATTTGATTGTCAATTTGACTAGCAAACACATTTAAAAATGTTGTTGTTAAAATAGAGCTTAGGTCAATAATTTGTTCATCAAAGGTCATTTCACCAGCTTCATAACCAAGTAAATCAGCTAAGCGGTGAGAATCTTGAGGTTGATACATGAGTAATGCTTCACCGCGGATCCCTTCATAGCCAAAAAAGCCCTGACTGACAACAGCAGCGGCCTTTAAATCTTGGTTTAAAGTTTCAAATAACTGCTCTGAATTCACCGGTTCGATACTAGGTACTTTCAAATATACAAAAGTATCTAAATAACGAGCAAGTTGATCACTTGCTTGACCCATAGCTACATTTATCAGTTCTTGTAAGCAGTCTTGCTGATCTTCATTCAGTTCAAAAGTGCTCATAGAAAGCCATGCAACTGTAGGTTTTCAGTTAATGTGTTCAACTGCACAGGTTTACGTAAAAAAGCTGCCGCGCCTAAATCTAGTACACGACTTTGCATTTCAGGCTGAACATCAGCAGAAATAACGAAAACAGGTAGTTTTATACTTTCATCTTTCATGGTTTGCAATACACCAAGGCCATCAATAACAGGCATGGTTAAATCAAGAAAAAGAACATCAATATCTTGAGTTCGTAATATTGCTAGCGCTTCTTCACCATTAGTGGCAAGTTGCGCATTTTTAGATAAGTTTTCTGGGAGGCTTCTTAAAACTTGCTTACGAGCTAAGTTAGAGTCATCACAAATAAGAACATTCGTACTCATTTGGCGCAAATCCTTTATTATTTTTATATTATTGCTTAATTTACCTCAATTTAGTGCCGCTGTTAATTGCTAATCGCAATTTATATGAGGTTTTTTTCGGCTTTTATTGTTAAAAAGACATACAAGCCTACATTTAAGTTATTTCACAAATGACCAATAATATTTTTGCCTAAATTGTCTTTCTGTTTTATTTAAAAATGGACATAAAGCAATTTCTTAAGGTTACTATAAAGATATCTATGAATTATCCCTAACTCAAATAGGCTACAAGCTTATTAACAAATGTATAAGTGCCCATGATAAAAATGCAGACACAAGATAAATACTTGTCGCTTTTAAGCCATATTTCATTAATTTCATACTTCATCCCTAATATATTTTTATAATGAGGAGATATCCACTCCGTTATCGACGTCAAAATAACAAAACAAAAGTACAATAAAACTCATTAAAGAAATTAATAACAGATATTATGTAAATTTACTATAAAAAGATAAGAAGAATTAGATAAAAAGAAAATATTACGCAAACTGATATAGTTAGCACTAATTAATGCCATGAAAGTGACGCTTGATTTTGTTTAAGCCAAGCCTTTGCTAATTTAAATTGAGGGTTGTACTGTTCAACCAATTGCCAAAATTTTGTCGAATGGTTCATATGTTTGAGGTGACAAAGTTCATGAACAATAACGTAGTCAACCACCCACAATGGCAGCATTTTTAGCAAGCAATTGAAACTAAGCTCACCGCGATTATTACAACTCCCCCAACGCGCTTTATATTTACGAACTTTAAATGATTTGGCATGTAATAAAGTCGTTTCTGAAAGCATTGGGATTCTATGACTCAAGTAATCATACATTGAGACTTTAAACCACTGCTCTATTGCTGATTTAACTTTCTCATTAATTATTGCTGAGTTAGTTTCATATTGACGGTATTTCAGTGCAATAAAAATACGCAGTAACTTTTCTTTTTTATCGTGAATAACGCTTTGTCGACCAAAACAAACCACTACGTTATGCGCAACGCCATCAATATACAAAGGCTTGTCACAGCTAAAGTTATTATTTAAACACTGAGGAGGAACATTTGAGGAGGACTGCTGTTGGGAGAGTTTTTTTGTCAGCCATGCTGATTTTAGTCGAATTAAATTATCGATATATTCAACGTCGACATAATCAGGTGCACGAACAATAACTTGAGCGTTTTTCACCTGTAAAGCGACTGTTTTTCGTCGGTTACTACGAACTAGTTGGTATTCCAAATACATCACCAAACAAAAGCTCAAGCCTTGTTATTTAACAAGCACTTGAGCATAAAGCATTAAGCCGCTTCAGTTTTACTTTTAGCTGTTGTTTTTTTAACTGCTGCTTTAGCACTTGCAACTTTAACTTTCGGCTCTTTTTTAACTGATTTTGCCTCGGCTATACTGTCAGTAGGGGCAGCAACAGCAGTTTTATTCGCTTCCGGTTCAGCAACGATAGCTTTGCTATTTTGAGCTTTTGTTTTTTTTGCCTGCAGTGCAACTAACACATTTTCACGGTTTTGCGCTAAGAAAATACTAAGCTCTTCACGAGCCTCTTCAGAAAGCTCTACCGGTGCTTGTGCAAACATTTCAGATAGGTTATCTGCCATATCAAGCATCTTATCGTACTCATCCGCGGCTTTCTTATCCATAAATGTCTCAACCTCCACACCTTGTCTTATCACGACAAATCGACTTTCAACTGCCATTGGTATCCCTTATCTTTCTCAATTCAAACTCTGCCATTTATCATAACGTATATAAATTAACCTGTATAACTATCGAAACTAGTCACACCTTTAATTTCACCGCCACAACAGCTGTATATATAAACAGCATCATACTCTTTTCGTATTAAAATACCAGAAAATAATAATTGTTAACTTGATAATGCTCAATATTCATGCGTTTTATCGTGCGGTGTGCGGCAAAACAAACATCTAAAGTATCTCGGAATGTCACCAGATGTAAAAGTTAATGTCACTTCACAACACACCAATAATTAATCATTTATTTAAAAGCAATAACTTACAATAATTTCATTCAATGAGATGCCAGTTAATTATTACATTCACTAACCTCCCTTTTACAACTTTTGTTTAGATTTAGGTAACTATTAATATGAACAAGAAAATAAATTACCTTTTATATGTGGAGATTATTATGAATAAATTAAAATCATTAACAGCGGTAGCAGCAACAGTCACATTATTATCATCAATCAGCTTTAGTAGTCACGCTATGGATAAATACATCGAAGGTGCATTAATTGATGTATGTAAATCGACATTAGAAAATAGTATCGGGAAGTACCGACGTGTTAGCCAATCTTACAATCTAAAGACCAAAACTGTTGCCATGAAAGTAATGTGTAACGGCGAAGATATAATCGATTTTGCCCAAAGATATGGTTCAAATAAAACTGCAGCATATTTAGAAAAAAGTATGTCAGGTCAGGTAAGCATTATTGATGTTGCTAAAGTTGAAAAGTTAAACGTTAATTTTTCACTATAATAAGTAGAAAAGGGCTATAAAAAAGTAATGAATAATCAACGCTACAGGTACCCTGCCTTTTGATGCAGAGTACCTAGTTGATTGCAGTGTTTCAGGAATAGAAATTAGAGGGTAAGTTAAGTTAATTCTCTTACTCTGAAGTTTCGCCCTTTAATCTTCCCATTAATCAGCTTAGTTAACGCTTTTCTTGCCACTGATTTATCAACAGCAATATAGGCCCAGTTAGCGCCTAGTTGAATTTTTCCTAACTGCTCAAAGGCAATACCATTATCTCCTGTTAAAGCACCTACGATATCACCAGGGCGTACTTTTTGCTTTTTACCACCATCAATTTGTATTGTGGTCATTTTTGGCAAGAATACTGCGCTTTGTAACACGTCACTATCAGGTAATATTTCCCCTTCAATTGTACGCTCTAAATAATCTTCCAACAGCCCAACTTTATAACGCTCTTTGTCGCTAAACAAAGAGAATGCATAGCCTGTACTGCCAGCACGACCTGTACGTCCGACACGATGAATATGTACTTCACTATCATGAGCAATATCATAATTAAAAACCGCATCAAGTGCTTCAATATCTAATCCACGAGCCGCAACATCCGTTGCCACTAAAATAGAGGCACTTTTATTCGCAAAGCGCACCAAGGTTTGGTCTCGATCTCTTTGTTCCAAATCGCCATGTAACGCAACAACGCCAAAACCATAGCCTGCTAATTTATCAGCAACTTTTTGGGTTTCTATTTTGGTATTACAAAAAATAACGCTCGACTCAGGACGATGTTCTAACAACAATAAACGAATGGCCGTTAACTTTTGCTCGCTATTTTCAACATGATAAAAGTGCTGAGAAATAGTATTGCTAGCATGAGTAGATTCTACTTTCACCACTTCTGGTGTTTGTAAGTATTTATTGGCAATTTTTTGAATTTGTTGTGGGAAAGTAGCGCTGAACAATAATGTCTGTCTTTCCTCTGAGATATCACCAATAATTCTGTCTAATGCCGCTTGAAATCCCATTTCTAACATACGATCGGCTTCATCAAGCACTAAGGTATCAACGTGCTCTAATGACAATGTGCCACGACCAAGGTGATCTTCAATGCGCCCTGGTGTGCCAACAATAATATGAGCACCATGTTCAAGTGAGCCTACTTGCGGTCCAAAAGGCATACCACCACATAACGTCAGTACTTTGATATTATGAATGGCTCGGGCAAGCTTTCTAATTTCTTTTGCAACTTGGTCTGCTAATTCTCGGGTAGGACAAAGCACTAAGGTTTGTATTCTAAACTTCTTTACTTGTAGCTTATTCAATAAGCCCAAGCCAAACGCTGCAGTTTTCCCTGAGCCTGTTTTCCCCTGTGCGATAATATCCTTACCATCTAATATAGCGGGTAAACTTTGCGCTTGAATCTCAGTCATTGCGTGATATTCAAGTGTCGCCAAGTTATCTAAAAGGGCTGTTTGTAATGGTAATGATGAAAATTTGCTGTCGCTCAAGGCTAAAATCCTAGCGTAAAGGTTAATTGCGGGCATTTTACACTCTTTCAGTAAGGCATGGACAGCTTTAAAGCATTTTTATTGGTAAACAATTAATTGGTAAATACATAGAATGTATTCGAATTACTGACGAATTTTGATGCCTTAAGGTTAGATAACCAACAACTTATTGAGTTTATTATTGTTAATTTTGTATGACTAGTAAACTAGTTAACGCAGAGGCCAAAGCTTGAGGAGATTCTAGTGGTAACATATGGCCTGTATTTTCTACTTTGAAGGCCTTGATATTTTTAGCATCAATAATTTCTTGTTCAAGACTAGGGAGATCTACCAATAAGTCTTCATCACCTACAAGAAAGCTAATGGGTAAAGTCAGTTTTGATAAACGGTTAAGCAAAGCTGGACGTAACATTGAAACACTTAGTTGATGCAACAAAACATCCACGCCTAAATCAGCGTCCATTGCCACTATGGTATTTTTTATACTAGCAAAATGATGACCTTCAATTTGCTTGATTTCTGGGTGCAGCAAATCGTCAATGCGTTTATTCGGAATACCTGAATAGCCACGTTTGGCTATCCAAGCAATTGTGCGTTTTCGTTGTTTTATTTCTGTATCAGGCAAGTTTTTGGGCATATTAGACACCACAACTAAATGTGATATCAATTCAGGTATTTTCAGTGCAATAGCACTAGCGATATAGCCACCAAGTGAAAACCCCACTAATATCGCATTTTCAGTAACGATTTTTTTAGCCAATCCTCCGACAACTTCATCCATGCTGCCAGTCGTTGGAATAGGCAAATGCACTAGCTGGCAGTCTTGTGAATATTGTTCGCCTAATAGCTGCCATATTGGCTGCCATAGGCGATCATCACACATAGTGCCTGGAATAAAGTAAATCGTTTTAGACAAGTTATTTTACTCTTATATCGATAGTCAAAGTATTATGAATAAAAGCGTTCAAACAAACGTACATCAACCATTTCACCAGCACTCACCCGACCTTGTTCAGAAGGCAAAACAATATAACAATTTGCAAAAGCAATACTAGTTAAAATACCAGAGCCTTGACTGCCAGTTGTACCTACGGTTAATTCACCTGCTGAATTTTGCGATAAAACACCGCGTTGAAAGTCCATACGTCCCGGCGACTTTCTTAAATCAGACAAGCTTTTCGCTTTGAGCGTTGTCGCAGGCTTTGCATGACAGTTTTGCAACTTCATTAATGCCGGCATGGCGAGTAAATCCGCGGTAACCATAGCGGAAACAGGATTACCTGGTAAGCCAAAAAAGTAACTGTTTGGTAATTTGCCAAACGCAAATGGTTTGCCCGGCTTCATGGCGATTTTCCAAAAAGCGATTTCACCTAATTGCTCAAGCACCATTTTGGTATAGTCAGCATCACCAACCGAGACCCCACCAGAAGAAATGACGGCGTCTGCTTGCTTGTCTGCATCAATAAATGCTTGTCGTATGGCTTCTTCATCATCTTGAATAACACCAAAATCAATAATATTAACGTTTAGGTTTTGCAACATACCTGTTAACGCGTAGCTATTGCTTTCATAAATGTCACCATTACCTAGAGGCTCACCTAATGCTTTTAATTCATCACCCGTTGCGATTAATGCAATAGTGAGTTTACGAAATACTTGCAACTCATTAATACCAAGCGAAGCCAAAACACCAATATCAATCGCTGATAAACGGCGACCTTTAGCAAATACGATATGACCTTTAGCAATATCCTCGCCTGCGTAGCGCACATGGTCACCCTGCTTACGTTTTTCTAAAAAACGTATACTTTCACCCTCGGCTTGACAGTTTTCTTGCATTTCAACGGTATCGCAGCCATCAGGTAACTTTGCTCCTGTCATAATTCGAATACATTCGCCCTTTACACAGCTTCCTTCAAAAGGCTGACCAGCCATTGAACGTCCAGCTAAAGTCAAATATTCTTGAGTTGTTAAACTTGCCTGAGCAAAAGCATAACCATCCATTGCAGAGTTATTATGCGGGGGAACATTCATTGGGCTAGCAATATCAGCAGCTAAAGCTCTGCCTAGGCCCTCTTTTAAAGTAATTGTTTCAACATCGGTAATCGGGGTAATTGCACTAAGCATTGTTTCTAGTGCTTGAGCAAATGGCATTAAACCAGGGGCAGAACAACAATCAACCATAATAAATTCTTCCAATTTAAATTTCACGTAATGAAAATAATTCTACAATGAATCATTTTACTTTGAAGTAAAGTAAACATAATTCAGGTCTTTATATGTTATATTGATCATAATCATACTATGCTTGTGATTATATGATATAAATTAATAAATCATTGAAATTCGCCGAGCTATTTCCGCTAAACCTGACATTTTGTTCACGCATGCAGATATAGCCGCAAGCCAAATTTAATTTTGTGTTTGCCAGGGCTAACGAGGAAACTTGTTTGCCTCCCGACATTGGAAAGGTGACATGTTAACAGACAACTTTGGCCGCAAGTTCTATTACTTGCGCTTATCAATCACTGACGTATGTAATTTTCGTTGTAACTATTGTTTACCCAACGGATATCAGTGCGATCACGATAGAAAATTCTTAACTTTACCTGAAATTACCCGTTTAGCTTCAGCTTTTGCCGACATGGGCACTGAAAAAATTCGTATTACAGGTGGAGAGCCATCCCTGCGTAAAGATCTACCCGACATTATTGCCCAGTGTAAACAAACACCGGGCATTAAAAGAGTAGCAATTACCAGTAATGGTTTTAAACTTCCTGAGCATTTACCTAGCTGGTTAGACGCAGGTATTGACGCTATAAATATTAGCCTTGATAGCTTAGACCCAAGGCAGTTTCATGCGATTACTGGCCACGACAAACTTAAGCATATTCTTAAAGGTGTTGATATGGCGCTAGCTGAAGGCAGTACTGATATCAAAATTAATACTGTCTTAATGCGCGAATATAATGGCTATGACATTGCGAGTTATTTAGCTTGGTTAAAAGATACCCCAGTTACATTACGTTTTATCGAACTAATGCAAACAGGTGATAACCAAGAGTTTTTTGATACTCAGCATGTTCAAGGCTCTCGCATTAAGCAAAACCTGATACTTGACGGCTGGTTGCCGGTCATCAGTAACAAAGCATCAGGTCCAGCGCAAGAGTTCTACCACCCTGATTACGCTGGTAAAATCGGTTTAATCATGCCGTATTCAAAAGACTTTTGTAATACCTGTAATCGCTTGCGCATTAGCTCTTTAGGTAAATTGCATTTATGCCTATTTACTGAGCAAGGTTTATCGTTAAAAGATTATCTGCAAGATGATAATACTCAGCCATTAAAAGATGCCATTACCCACATGATGACAGATAAAAAACAAACTCATTTTTTACATGAAAAAATGACCGGTGCAACTAAAAATCTTGCCATGTTGGGCGGCTAATGACTACGGAAAATTTACTTCCTCAATCGTGTTTGGGTGTGGTGCTAGCGGGAGGAAAATCTTCTCGTATGGGCCAAGACAAAGCTAACTTACAACGACACCAAGAAAATATGCTGAGCTACAGTAAATCTGTACTCAAAGCAGCAGGCAGTTCACAGGTTGTTGTTAGTGGCGATGAACATGGTGTCAGCGATATTGTCAGTAACATTGGCCCGCTTGGTGGTATTCAAAGTGTTATTAGTCAATTCAAACCTAAAGCACTACTGATATTACCGGTTGATCTGCCTTTGATGACAGCAGCTGAGCTAGCAAGATTAAAACAAATTGGTGAGCTAAGCCAAAACGCCTGTTTTTTTACTGACAATTACTTGCCACTATATTTACCCGTTAACGCTTATGTTGAGCAGTTTTTCACACAACCATTGACACAGAATAGCCTAGCGCACAAAACTGATGATAAATTAACAAGTAAACGTGGCTTAAAAGGGCCATCAGTTAGGAGCTTACTAAATCAAGTTCCGCACAAAGTTATTCAAGCAAAAAATACCCAAAGTTTATTTAATACCAATACGCCTGAGCAATGGCAACAGGCGCAACACTTACTCTCTTTGCAAAGGAAAACTCATGTCTAGTATTCATTGTGGTGATGACTTCTTACCATTAAATATTGCCGTATTAACCGTATCAGATACGCGTGAAGAACATAACGACACCTCAGGACAAGCTTTAGTTGAACGCTTAAAAGCCGCTGGCCATAAATTAGCTGCAAAAGAAATATCTAAAGACGATGTATATCAACTACGTGCGATTGTTTCTAAATGGATCGCCGATGAAAACATTCAAATTATATTAACCACAGGTGGCACAGGGTTCACCGCTAGAGATAATACTCCTGAAGCACTTTTACCTTTATTTGATAAAGACATTGAAGGCTTTGGTGAAGTGTTTAGAACCATTTCTTTAGCTGAAATTGGTACCTCAACCATACAATCACGTGCTTTTGGTGGCATGGCAAACCGTACGGTTGTGTTATCAGTGCCAGGCTCTACTAATGCCTGTAAAACTGCTTGGGATAAATTGATTGTTGAACAGCTCGACGCCAGTCATCGCCCATGTAATTTTGTGCCACATTTAAACTTTAAATAGCAAAGCCGACATACACTCGACTCTATGACAACATTGTTGAAAACTCGATTGTCGCCGGCATTATTATTACTGGCAACGGTGTGGTTGGTTTTTAATTCTCACCGCTCTATTGCCAGTAATGAGCACGGCAAACAAGCTCATGCCAATGTGTTTGACGAACAAGACAAGCCATTACGTATCGCTGTAGCCGCGAACTTTGCGCCAACACTCGAACATCTGTTGAGTGACTTTCCCAATAAAAATAAAATTAAATATCAAATTATCAGTGCTGCAACCGGCACGCTTTATCAACAAATAAAGCATGGTGCACCCTTTGATTTATTTTTAGCGGCTGACAATGTTCGCCCTAAAGTGCTAGAGCAAGAACAACTGATCATTGCCAATAGCCGTAAAACCTATGCCTTCGGTCAATTAGCGCTTTGGTCAGCGACACAACAGCTTAGTAGCTTAAATAAGCTCAACAATTTTTCTGGTTTCTTAGCTATAGCTAATCCTAATACCGCCCCTTACGGTAAAGCCGCCCAGCAGGTATTAGAAAACTTATCGCTTTGGTCAAAGCTAAAAAGCCGTGTAGTTACCGGCATTAATATTAATCAAACTTTTCAACAAGTACGTAGCCAGGCAGTACCAATGGGTATCGTGGCATTGAGCCAATTGAAAATGAACCAACTTGAAGGCGTCGCTATTCCGAACAACTATTATCAACCAATTGCCCAGCAACTTGTGGTACTAAAGTCGAGTAAACAAATTAACAATGCTCGGCAAATAAGTGACTATTTATTGCAAAAAACTACCCAGGTAAAATTAGAAGCGTTGGGCTATTTACCAAGCGGCATTACACCTTTAAATACAAACCTTAAAAACAAGAGTGTTAAGTAAGATGACCAGTACAGCTGCAGACATACTGGCGCTAACCACGACATTAAAAATGGCCGCCATCACCACAGTAATATTACTGCTCATAGGCACACCATTGGCGTGGTATTTAGCTAATATGAAAAGCCGTTTCAAAGTGTTTTTTGAAGCAATTGTTGCCCTGCCCTTAGTTTTGCCGCCAACGGTATTAGGTTTTTACTTATTACTGGCCTTTTCTCCGCAAGCATTACCTGGGCAATTATGGCAAACAGCAACAGGCAGCCAACTTGCTTTTAGCTTTAGCGCCATCGTTATTGGTTCGGTACTTTACTCATTACCTTTTGTGGTGCAGCCTTTACAAAAAGCCTTTGAACAGCTTGGCGATCACTACCTTGAAGCTGCAGCCATGTTAGGTGCAGGGCCAATCGACCGTTTTTTTAGTATCGTTTTTCCGCTTACTAAAGCCAGCTTCATTACCGCTGCAGCTTTAGGCTTTGCTCATACCGTTGGCGAGTTTGGCGTAGTGCTGATGATAGGCGGTAATATCCCAAGGGAAACACGTGTATTATCCATTGCTCTGTTCGACCATGTTGAAGCGTTCAACTATAGCAACGCCCATATTTTATCTGCGGGATTATTAATCTCTTCATTAATTTTATTATCTTCGGTTTACTTACTCGGCGGTAAGTTCAGCGGTAAATCAGTCGCAAAAAAAGTACTTAAATCATGACGGAAAATTTAGTCTCTACAGCCGCCGTTAAAGCTCCAATATTAGGTATGTCGATTGACATCGCATTTGAGCATTTTCATTTAGTAATTGACCATAACATTGAGCTTTCAGGCATTGTCGGCATATTTGGTCAGTCTGGCTCAGGAAAATCAACACTGCTGCGAATTATTGCAGGACTTGAAAAGGCAGCTAGCGGGCAAATATCAATTGATAATAAAACCCTACAAAATAGCGCGAGTAAACGTTTTACTAAACCTGAACACCGAGAAATTGGCTTAATATTTCAAGACAGCCGACTTTTTCCACATTTAAACGTTTATGAAAATTTAGCCTACGCGGTCAAGCGTAAACCACAAGGTAAGCTTTCGATAGAACAAGTACTGAAACTCACTCAGCTTACCCAGCTTAAACACCAAGCTGTAACATCCTTGTCTGGTGGCGAAAAACAACGAGTATCGCTTGCTAGAGCCTTATTAGCTGAACCAAAATTATTGTTACTTGATGAACCATTTAGTGCCCTAGATAAAAAAACTAAAGCACAAATGTTAACAATATTAAAAACGATTCAGCATCAGTTGAAGTTGCCCATGCTATATGTAAGTCACAGCATAGGTGAGCTACAATTTATTGCTAAGCAATTGATTGTTATATCTTCAGGGAAAATAGATACCGTAGCACCGATTCATCAAGCGATTCATCAGCTCAATAATCATGACGATGTGGCGGCTAAAACGAGTTTATCATTGACCATTGCTGAACATTTGCCAGATTTTGGTTTAACTCGATTATCGCTTAATGTGCAAAGTACTCGCGGTGAAAGTATTTATCTACCACTATTGCAGAAAGGCGAGCAACAGTGCGCATTAGGACAACAAATTCCCTGCATAATTTATGCGCGAGATATCAGTATTAGCACCACAAAACCAGAGCATAGCTCAATAGTAAATCAGTTATCAGCAACAATTATCGCCATAAAACCTGGTACAACAAGTGCGCTTATTACTTTGCGGTGTGCTGAGCAAGAATTCTACGCACAAATCAGTTTATGGTCAGCAAAACGTATGGCATTAACACTAAATTTAGCCGTATATATTCAATTTAAAGCCAATGCAGTACACAGTTATCATTCAACGGAGTCAACAGTCGATGCTTAGCCCACAAGAGCAATTACGCTTTAGCCGTCAAACTATGCTAAAAAGTATTGGAGAACAAGGACAACAAGCTTTAAAGAATGCCAAAGTAATGATTATTGGTCTAGGTGGTTTAGGTAATCCTGCCAGCCTATATCTTAATGCTGCTGGTATCGGCACCCTATATTTAGTTGACGGCGATACTATCGATATTAGCAACTTACCTCGACAAGTGCTTTTTAACGACGTACACGTTTCTCAAAGTAAAGCAGATACTGCTGCTGAGCAACTGCAGCTGCAAAGTAGTGGCACTGAAATTGAAGTACTAGATGAAATGCTTGATGATGAATTGGCCGACTATTACTTTCCGTTAGTTGATTTAGTACTCGATTGTACCGACAACATCATCACTCGCTACTTAATCAATCAAAAATGCTTAGAACATAAAAAGCCGTTGATTATTGGCGCGGCAACAGGCTTTGATGGCCAGTACATGTTTGTTGAACCAAACATTGCAGATAGTGCCTGTTATCAATGCTTGTTTCCTATTAATAAAAAAGCCCCTGAAAATAATTGTCAAACGTTAGGAATATTAGGTCCTATTTTGGCAATTGTTGGTGGTTTACAAGCCTTACAGGCAATAAAATTCCTAACAGGTAATAAGGTCGCAACAAACCGATTAAATATTTTTGACGGTCTAAATAATTCATGGCAACAATTATCGATAAAGAAACAGCAGCATTGTCCAGCGTGCGGTCATGATTAGCAGCCGCGTAAGTTAGTATTTACGTAGTAACTCACCACAATTATTTAGCAATGAAAAAGCCCTCAATTATGAGGGCTTTTTTTAGTTCAATTGGCTGTTTATTATTGTTATTCAATGTTATTTAAATAAGCCCATACTTCGATCAGTTGCCGCTTCACGCCAGCCCCCCAACCATTCAGATTTTGCATTGGTATTTTGATATGGACAATTCTCCTTTGTTCTACCTGAAAGCCCTGCTTGGTAGCCGTTTGAAAACGCTCTTCCTAATTTGTCTCTTTTCTGTCTTCTCATGAACACAACCTCTTAATCACTTGATAATTATTAATAATATTTTATCTTGCGACCGAAACTTAACGTCAGTCGACAATTAATTTAAGGACAGTATTTTCATGAAAGCAAGTGAAGCACAGGCGGGAGTTTATAAATAATATAAGTTTTTAATCACAAATAAGGTATCGAATAATACGCTCAAAAAACTAACCATTACAAAACAAATCGTTATCAAAAAAAGATAGAACAAACAGATCTTAAAACTTTAAATACAATAACGATTTAATTTGAAAAACAGTGAAATTAATTTCTTATTAGTGGTTGTAGCATTTCCTCTAAACCATTCAATTTCACTTCATAAATTAGTGCTAGTTGTTGCCCTAACTTTCCTTCTGGAAAACCTTTAGCATGAAACCAAACTAAATAAGGTTCAGGTAGTTGTAATAGCTTTCTACCACTGTATTTGCCAAAAGGCATCACTTGATTTACTGCGGCAAGTAAGTCTGCATTATTTGCTATCGACATCATTTTCTCTTTTAGACATTAGAATTCTAGCATCACGTTCTTTCAGTGCTCTATTAACTATAACCAGATATCAACCACTTTAGTTTTGACATAAATTTGTCATAACTTGTGCTTATAATCGCCTTTAATTAGATGGTATCAGGGTGATATCCAAACTCTACTCAGGGAATTATTATGTCGATAGTTAGAAAGCGCACCGCTAGTCAAAAAGCTTATATTCCAGCGAACGCACGCGATAATCAGTATATTTTGGCTGAATTTGCCTTATCAGATCAACTACTTTCACAATTATCCTCACTGGAAAATTACTACGACTGTTATCAAAGCTTAGCGGATTTACTTTTTACCCTCAGTAATGACTATGCCATCACTAATAGTTTACTCGTCGCCAATGACAAGCTAGTTCGCGTGCGGTACAGCCAAGAAATGCACCAATGGCAAACTAGTCAACAAATAATTTTTTACTATGATCCGGTACAACACGTACTGCAAAATTCCTTTTTTGATAGCAATATCAGAGCTAAAAAAATCACTTTGGTATTTTTAGCTTCTGGCACTGATATTCGCTCAGGTGCAGCAAATTTTCATCAACGGGTTGAGGCGCTGCTAAAAACTTTCGCTCAACAAATAAAACTACCTTTAGCCAATATTCGTCTGCGCGATCACCAACACCTTACTTATGACATTTTTGCTAAACATAAAGGCTGCAACGAGAGCCAAGCTCATAAGTTTAGACCGATAACTCAGCGCTATGCTAGCCAAGATATAACATTGCCGACTGATTTATCTTCAATTACTTATGCAATTATTAACTTGACAGTAAACCACCGTATTTCGCAATTAGTCGACATTGATGCCAACTCAAACGACCCCTTCAACCCACTATATACATACTTAACCGATACATTTTCGTTAGTTGCTAAGCAGTTTAACTTAAATAATGGCGCCTTAATCGCGAATGGTTTAGTTCCCATTGTTCGACACAGTTTGCATGAAATAGTATCTAAAGTTGGTGAATTGCAAATGTTAGGCTATAACCCAAAACAAAGCCCATGTGGCATTGTTAGCAAATGGAAGGCCGATGAACTTGTTGATAATATTCAACTGATATTTGTTGCCAATTACCCAAATGGTGAAGAGCAAAACTATGCAAAGTTTGTTAACCAAATTGAACAAGCTATGCGCTTATTAGCGACCGAATTAGAAGTTCCAACCGATAAAGACGAACTTACTTTACGCTTTCATCAACATGTCGCTTATAACTTATTAAGTGATAGCTAAAAGCTACTTTATTTCAGTGCTGAAATTATAAACTAGCAGTTTCAGCACTGTATCTAATATCTAATGTCGTAACTTATCAAACTGACTCAAAACGCCCCTAGTAACAACCTGTCTCTTATACACATCTCCGAGCCCACGAGACAAGAGGCAATCTCG